>Ga0228711_1010450_pt1 | contig 12196 bp, 7 predicted proteins | sample MedpolnodulmetaG_2_FD_177996 | JGI IMG/M metagenome (GOLD analysis project Ga0228711, IMG submission 177996) | Root nodule microbial communities from Medicago polymorpha collected in Santa Monica, California, United States - brown nodules | ecosystem: Host-associated > Plants > Roots > Nodule...
ATGTGGTACAAATCAACGTGTTAGAGGGAAAAGCTCTTCAAGCAACGCTGGAGTAATAAACTCCTAAAATCAACGCTGGAGCATAGCTCCTAAAATCAACACTGGAGCAGCAAACTCCTAAAGGCCAGCTGGAGCAAATAACCCCTCAAAGACAACGTTGTAGTAACAAACTCCTAAACACAACGCTGGAGTACAAACTCCTAGAATCAACGCAATATGAATGATTAATATTCAACAAGGCATGAGCCCCCAACTTTATATGAGTATGCATGGACTCAACAACTTATTCAACAACAACGTACAACATCAACGACAACGTACAGCTTCAATATGATAATCTCATAGATATTCATCAAGTTAATTCAACATATGCATTTCATATCATAGTACATCAACATATAAACATTCATGTAATAGTTCATCATTTAATTGCAACATCATATAAACATCATGTTAATTCAACGTAAGCATGCATATAATAATTCATCAATCAAGGTTATTCATAAAATAATTCATCGACATATATATTCATGTAATAGTTCATCAATCAAAGTTATTCATGACAAACAAAGTTAGACTCATCACAACATAGGTTAAATACTCTTAAACACTATAATTGAACTCATAGTACACAAGCTTTGAAGTTTGGAGACAATCCACAAGTTTTGGGTTGACTTAGAAATAGTTATGCGGGATTTTCATAAAATTTCACTAAGACCTCCTTGGAGTATTTTCATCATAACTCAAAAACCAAAAATCATTTTCACGTCAAACCAAAGCCATTGGAAAGCTAACAAAGTTATCTAAAACTTTCATGTTTACACCAAAGGCCAATTCAAAACAGAAACGTGTGAAAAAGACGTAAGAACATGAAAAAAGGTATGTTGTTACAAGGTTACTCGCCGTGGCGAGTTGGAGGCGAGCAAACACTGCTCTCTGCCACGTATAGCTCGCTGTGGCGAGTTTGAGGTGAGCAAACACTGCTCTCTGTCGAAAAGTGCGATTTTTAACCCCAAAAACCCAATTTTCATCAACCTTAATCCCAAAACTGATTGGAAACACAACCTATGATCATTCTACAGTCTGAACATCAATTATCTATGAATTCTACGGACTTTCTACACTCTTAACATCCAATTCTACAAGTTCTACCATCAATTATCCGATTCTTAACCCTAATTCTCAAATTCTCATGAACAACAACAAAACTACATGCTAAATTCAATTTCAGAATTATACCACTTAAGATTAGAGAATATTAGTCCCACCCTTACCTTAGATTAGATGATTGCAAGGTTCTACGAATTCTTCTCTTCTCTTGGTTCTCTTCTTCTCTAGGTTCTCCTCTTCTCTTGGTTCTCCAAAAGCTTCTAACCTAATTTGTGTCTGGCTCTTAGCTTTTATATCTCACACCCTCAACATATTTTCCAACTAAATCCACGTATTTTCTAACTACATCCACACATATTTCTAACTACATCCACATATATTCTAACTAAATCAACGTATTTTCTAACTAAATTCAAATCAGCCCCTCAAATATATTTATTCTAATTTTCCAACATATTCTACTAAATAATAATATAAAGCCACTTAATAAAATATTAAAACACCATAAATCAACATAAATCACAAAAGTCATATAAAAGACTCTAAACTCAACAAAAAATAATTAAATAATAAATTGGGGCGTTACATCAGGTCCAGAAATCAACTTTTCAAAAAGTGCGTTTTCCACCATTTTGCGCGTAAAATTCAAATCGTTAATCCGTTTTCAATGCCGTTTTCGCCTACGCGCTCCTGACACTTAGCTCTATCATAATCAACTGAAAAATGTAAGTTTCAACTATCCCAAAATAATTTTCCAGAACCTCACATAAACACTCAATTTTCAAAACGGTTAACAATCGAATTTTCACACAAAACTCCCGTTTTCTCCCAAACGACTCGACTAACACAACCACAACATGAAAACAGAAATTATACTAAGTCTAACTCACCCAACAACACCAAAAACTCAATCAACAACTTTATACATCAAAAATTCATTTTGGTCCTTCACATGACAACTCAACACAAACTTCACCAATTCCAACAACAACTTCACAAAATGGAATACCCGTGGTACAAATCAACAACAACAACATATCCAATTCAACAATAACTTCATTTAAACACGAATTCATCCCAATTCAACAACACATATCACAATTCATCAATTTGAGCATAAATCACAAAGTACCCATTTTTATGTAACATGAACATGCAAATTCATCATCAACGATACAATTATCATCAAATTCATATACTCAAACATATCATTATAACAAGAGCACGAATTTCAACAACTAAGTTCAAAATAATCACTTATTCAAATAAGCACTTATCCATAGAATTAAAGAAGAAATTAAACTAAGAGATTATGAATGAAATCTAACCCCCTTACCTTAATAAGCAATAATCCTAGCAAAAGCTTCAATTAAGCTCCGAGAATCTCTAGCTCCTCTTGGTTCTTCAAGTTTTTCTCTACAACCCTCTTCTCTTCCTCTTGCCCCATCCTCTTGCTCTTTCTCTCTCTACCTCTTCTCAAAATTTTGTAAAATGATTGTAAACCCTAATTCTCTTAAAGACTAATGCTTATATAGTCTCTACACAATTGGGCTTAACCCTCTTAATGTCTTAATGGGATCACAACACTTATAAACTAACTCGCAAAGTTTCTATGCACTAACGGTTAAAAGTTATCGAATAATTACCGGTTCAAAACTAATTACCACTACCGAATAGTAACTTAGTAAAAATAATGGTTCTCACTTGAAACACTAAATATAACCCTCACCATGAAATTACTAATTTACCCTTGCTCACAAAATGACCAAAATACCCCTGAGTCTAAAATGACTATAATACCCTTCTACAACGAAATCCACTAATCCTAACCCAAAATACACACAGAGGCAATTAATCACATATAAGTACATATAAACACATATAAATAAATAACAAAATAAATCTAGCGAAAAACGGGCTGTTACACATTCTTGTTGATTTAGGTTCACCACACCCTAGTTTCTTCATCATGGAAAGAGACATTAGATTGATACTTGCCCCTAAATCACACAAAGCTCTTCCAACATTCACTTTCCCAATGGTACAAGGAATAGTAAATACTCCAGGATCTTTCAACTTAGGAGGTAGTTTCCTTTGGAGGATGGCATTACAATTTTCTGAAAGAGCAATATTCTCATCATCATTTGGCCTTCTTCTTCCGGTTAACAAATCTTTCATAAATTTAGCATAAATCAGCATTTGATCAAGAGCTTCACTAAAAGGAATGTTAACCTGCAGTTGAGAAAATAGTTCTATGAACTTCTTGAATTGCCCTTACTCCTTCTTATTTTTAGACAAACGAGGATAAAAGAGTTTCACATAAGATGGGACTTCGTGTAGCTTGTTTCCATATTGCTAGAGTTGGCTTTTAGACTTCCTCAAAATTGAATCCACATCTATCAAAGACTCACTTTTTTCTTCCTCATCATTTTTCTTCTTCCTTTCATTTTCAACTACACCATTATCATTCTCTTTTTCAATTACGCCATGTTCAATTTCTTTTTCAACTACACCATTCTCAACTTCCTCCATTACTACTTCACCCGTTTTTGTAACTTTTGGAACTAAAGGTGTCAAAACATTTTTGCTCCTCAACTCAATAGCATTACCAGTCTCATTTTTAGGGTTATCTGTGTTACTTGTGAATCCTCCCTTAGCCTGATCAATCAGCTGCTTTGTTATCTTCCCAATTTAGGTTTCAAACATTTTTCTCGAGGCCTCATTATTCTTCCTTTCAGTCTCCTGACTCTTTTTAATCTCTTCAAAGTTGGTTTGAGTCATCTTGATGAAGTTAGTCATGGTCTCCTCTAAAGCTGATGGCTTTCTTTGCTGTTGCTACTATTGTTGAGGCTGGGGTTTGGTAAGTAGATTTAAAGTGTTGGTGTTAGAGTAGCTCAGATTAGGGTGTCTGGCATAACCTGGGTTATAGTTATTGGAGTAAGGGTTTCCTTTTTGAAAGTTTCCCATATAATTTACTTCCTCACTCAACCCTTCAGGTACACACTCACAATTTGCATGTCCCTCACCACAAAAATCACACCTGAGGGATGTAGCTTGTTGAACTTGAGGTGGTTGTTGTTGTTGTTGCATGACATGTTTGGTTAAGGCCTCTAGATGTTTATGCATGGTTGCTTGGTTTTCTAGTATGGCATTACATTCACTCATCCCAAAGACTCCCCTTTTTCCTTTCTCTTTATCGGCACGATACTCGTTTTGAGACATGTTCTCTACAAGGGTTTGGACTTCACGGTCAGTTTTCACTCTCATGCTCCCCCCAGCTGATGCATCTAAAAGCATTTTATGATTATGAGTCAACCCCTCGCTGAAAACTTGCATTTGAACTTTCTCACTAATGTCATGTGTGGGGCATCTCTTAAGTAGAAATTTAAACCTTTCCCATGGATCATATAAAGACTTTGTCTCACCTTGCTTAAAGCTAGTAATCTCAGCTTTCTTCTCCCAGTATTTGGACATAGGAAAGAATCTATCTAGAAATTTCACTTCAAGTTCCTTCCAAGTTTGAATGGTTCCACTAAGAATGAACAACAACCAATATTTAGCCCTCCATGTTAAAGTAAAGGCAAACAACCTAAGCATATTTTGGTCTTCTGTGACGTTAGGTGGTGGTGGTCTTCTGTGATATTTTGGTCTTATGTGATGTTCATGAGGGATCATAATGTCTCTTCTCTCATACTGGTTCTCCTTCAGCCCATTATGGACGGAAGTCTTGATCTCAAAGGCTATTGGATTAGTTGGTTCGAAAACATGAGTGTGGTGGCCATGGTTGGCCGCCATACCATAATCTCCCATCAAAGGTCTCGGTGGTGGATCAACATCTCCCATTTTGATTACAGGAGTTGTGATTGTCTTAGGTTCAAACAAAGTTGGATTAGTGTGCGGTGTTCTGAAACTAGGCTCAGCTGAACGAGCCAACTGAGCTGCTTTTCGGTTTGCTTTTGTTATCTTCTCGATCTCTGGATCGTACAGCAAGTCTTATGGTTGCACTCTACCTCGCATAAACAACAAACGATACCTTAGTAGCACTGCAAAATAACTCTTGAAACAATATAAATTTTTTATTTTTTTACAGAAAATAAATTGCAGAAATCCCAAATTATAACACAATTGCCTTGTTGAAATAAGTCAACAGTCCCCAGCAACGGCGCTAAAAACCTGATAAATATTTATTTTTTGTACTAAAAACTATCGAAGTAATACAATTAAGTTCGTTTCCACGAGGACCGTGTTAATCTCAAGTAAACAATAGCGTTATGAAATAGGATGTGTAAAGTTTATTTTAGTGCCCGAGACAGTAGCTTTGTTGTGCATAAAAAGTAAATAGCAGAAAATAAAGTTGTTTAGAAAAGATAGAGAGAGATGAGACTAGGTCTTTCGAATCCTCTGAGTTCCCCTGATTGGTACACTGCACCTACTTCTCATGAATATTTCTCTAGTTTTAAGATGGTTAACTAAAATAGCCCTAATCAATCCCTTGACTTAGGACCCTCTTCTCATATTACAATCCCTAATTCTTAGGTGATCTAATATTCTTGAGGGTTTTAAGAATATTAGACTAATATCACAAATAAACGATTATCCATTCCTAGACTAACCCTGTTTATTTGAACAATTCAATTAAGTATAAGTTGAAAGTTATGGTTAGTAGTCATTCATTCTCACGAAATCATGTTTATATTTGACCAGGATATAAAAAGCATTAAGAACAATTGAATTGAATAAAACTAAATTGATGTTCACAATAATAGAGTTTCACAGCAACATGGTTCAATTAGGGTTACATCAGAATTATCTCAGACCTAATCTCTAAGAGATTTAGCTACATATGGTAACTAAAAACAAGATATAAAAGATAAAAACATACCCTAGAAAATCAAGGAGAAGATAAATTCTCTCCCGAAGCTCAAAAGTAGCCTTCCTCTTGAACTGTTTCAGTTCTGAACGAGAAATTCTGAATGAGGAAGGATGGTATTTATAGTGAGAGTTTGTGCCCTGTATTTTCAAATGTGCTAGGCACATTGGTCATGTGTTAGGCGTATTGTTCATGTGATAGTGGTCATGTGTTAGGCACATTGTTTATGTGCTAGGCGCATTGGACATGTGTTAGGCGCATGAGGTCTTTCCTGAGCCCAAATTCTCCGATTTTCCATCGTTTTAGATCTTCGTCTTCAAATAACTTTCCCCAGGACTAGGGAACATAATTCCTTCCTATGTAAATTCTCCTAAGGCCTCTTGAATCTTCATTCTTGTCTTCCCAAGGTCTTGACAATTCTTCAGTTTTTCTTGCTTTTCTTGTTGTTTAAGCTTGCTTGTGAACTCCAATTATCATGAATTTACATGAAAAATTACCTAATGACATGATGTCATCATCACCTTTCCCCCTTGATGCTTTAGATAAAGAGTATGATCAGAGTTGCTTTGTTGAAACCCATACTTTTTCATTGCTGAACTAAAATGATGAAACCATGCTCGAGGTGAATGTTTTAATCCATATATAGATTGTTGTAGCTTGTCAGCCATTTCAACACCAAAGACTGCAGTATATCCAGGTTGAATATCCATGTATATTTTTTCTTTGAGGTCATCATGAAGAAACACATTATTTACATCAAGTTGATGCAACAATCAATCTAAATTTGCTGCAATAGATAATAAGACACGAACTATATTTAGTTTGGCTACAGGTGAGCATGTCTCTTCATAATTGATTCGGTATGTTTATGTGTATCCTTTTGTTGTAAGTCTCACTTTGTATCGATCAATAGACCCATCAGCCTTATATTTATTGGAGAAAATCCATTTGCACCCCACTGATTTTCCATGTATTATTTTTCTGCAAAGCCTCCATTTCTTATTGGATAGCCTGGGCCCAACTACGATCAGATAAGGCTTCCTTAACACTGCTGGGAATGTGACATGATGATATAGTGTGAGCAAAGGCCTTGACAGATTCAGACAGTCTTTTAGTAGACACATAATTGGTTATGGGATACTTGGATCTTCTTTCTTCTACATATGGATACTATCAATTTGGTGGTTTACCACGATTGTTCCTGAATGGTAACACATAACTCACATGAGTATCCACAATATTACTATATGTGGTTGTAATAGGGGATCTTACCTCAGGAATGTTCTCAAGAGTAGAGCCTTTGGTTCTAACATTTCATTTCATGTGGTTGGGCTAAGTTGGGGCTCCCTTCGACCGTCAATATTTCTGGCCCTTCCATACTCTACCAATTTTGCTACTACTCTTTAATCTACCCCTGAGGAGAAGAAACATATACGGGTGGAAAGAAAGTGTCTGATTATAGGAATGTAATATCCATAGAGAAGTATGTGCATTTGGTGTTAGGTTCGTAACGTTTATAACCTTTCTTATGTAAGGCATAACCCAAAAAGGGCAGCAAACATCTCACATATCCAACTTGGTGTGTTGGTTCTTATGCAGCTGCACAAATGCAACACACCCAAAGATCCATGGAGGAATCATCAAAGCACAAGGAAGAGAAACATGTTTAGCTAGGACCTTTAGGGGAGTCATAAATTCTAAGACTTTTGTAGGCATGCAATTCGATCAGTACACAAAAGTGGCTACTGCATGGTCCCAATGGTGTCTTGGGACATGTGCTCCAATCAACAAAGTGCAGGCTGTTTCTAGGATATGTCGATTCTTTCTTTCGGCAATGCCATTTTGATGAGGGGTTTGGCACATGATGTTTCATAAATAAGACCGTGTTGGTGAAAGTAATTCTGAAATTCTTAGTTGATATATTCGCCCCCCATTATTAGAGCGAAGAATTTGAACCTTGGCTGAAAAATTGAGTTCTAACCATGGTGTGAAATGTTTGTAAGGCGCTAAAGACATCGTTTTTGCATTTGAGAAAATAAAGTCATGTCATTCGAGTGCAATTATCAATAAAAGTCACAAACCAACGATAGCCAGATAAAGCAGTAAAAGGAGAACGACCCCACACATCAGAATGTATTAAAGCAAAAGGAATGTTACTTTTATTCATGCTTAATGGGTAAGGAAATTTATGGCTTCTGGCCATAATGCATGTATTACAAGTGAAGTCAGAGTCCTTTACAGTTGAAAAAAGATTAGGAAATAAATTTCTTAAATAAATAAAGGATAGATTCCCCAGACGTCGATGCAATAGCCAAATTTATCTCTCCTTGTTGTTGCCGGTGTGATATGTGTGATTAGTACTTCCAAGACTAAAGTCATCCATGTAATACGATCCCCCTTCTTAGTATCACGCTCAATGATCTCCTTTGTGAGAATATCCTGAATTAAATAAAAGTTATGATATATCAGTAGCACACAATTAAAATATGTAATAACTAGACTCATATAAATTAATTTATTTGACAATGATGGGACAAGTCAAGTGTGAGATAAGGAAAAAGATGGGGATAAAGGCATTGTTCCAGCTCTTGTAACCGGATATGTGACCCCTTTAGCATTAGCAATGCAATTCTTTCTGGAGGAGTAGACTCACAGAAATCATTTGAATCAAATGTCATGCGATATGTTGCCCTAGAGTCAATAATCCATAGGCGATTATTATGCTGAGCCGAAGAATGAAAAACTCGAGCACAATTGATCATTGAGAGAATCATCTTCATGGGAAATAAGAGATAAATGAGATTCAGCAGTAGGCACAACAACTATGCCCATGCCTTCGCCAGTAGTTGTGGCTCTACGTTTCTTCTGTGCTTGAAGTTCATTCCACCAGTTTGGATATCCATGTAATTTGAAGCATGTTTCCTACGTATGTTTTGTATTTCAATAGTGAGTGCATTTTTCTCCATCAGATTGGGTAGTCTTAGGTTTATAAGATTGATTCACCATTGCACCACTCAAAGACAGGGACCCCATTTTTTATTGAGTTCAAATGCCCTGTCTTGATTCCTTTTGATGCCATAAGTGCACCGGGACTGAGTTCAGCGGAAGAGATCATCATCGTCTGTCGGACATCTTCACGTTGGACATGGGCATAGGCTTCCTCAACTGAAGAGAATGGGTTCATATGTAATACATTGCTTCGAGTTTTGTCCAATATGTCATCTAATCCATCAAGAAAGGTATAAACCTTATCTTCTTGTATGATTATGTTGTATTTCTAGATATCATTGGGGCAGATCAACTAATTGGGACGACGAAAATTAATTTCTCGCTACAATCCTTGAAGATCATTGTAGTATTTTTTCAATAGATCCTCCGTCTTGCCTCATGCGGCTAACACGTCAGTGGAGATCATAGACTTGAGAAGTATCAGTCCCATCAAAATCAGTGGTGAAGTCAGCTAGATTTTTTTTTAATTCAAACTCTTTTCTCTTCAATAGTAACCGCTTGGCTTCGACCAATTTGCATCCTGGCCCACGTCTTGTCGAGCTTCGAAACCTTCAGAATCTTCCAAACGCTAAGTCCAAATTATGTCAAAACCCTCGTGCTGAAGATAAAGACTTTGACTCCTGAAAAGTCAAAAATCAACAAATGGTAACTGTATTAATTAAGCCTGTAAGAAATACACACTAAGAGAGTCTCACACTTTAAAAATGAGTTGCACTCAAAATAGTGGATTATATAATAGTTTCATCCAATAAAAAGATTAAATATTAAAGAAAGTATTAAAAAGAAAGAAATCGTCTCATTCCTATCTCTACTTCTTTTTTGTCCTTTCTGTAAAAATTGGAGACAGCAATAAAGTTGTATAGTTAAATTGACCCCACGCGTTTGAGAAAACTTTATGGTCTATTTGGAAGATTTCTTTTTGACAAAATTGTCTATTTGGAAGATATCTGTCTACATGTTCGTCGAAGAATTCTTCTAACTGTAAATATATATATGTATATGTTATGATGGAAATCGCGACATACGATTTCTTTCTATCTTTCTTTATTTTTTGATTCATCACAACGCCACACGTCAAATAGGAAAACTCACGGCAAATCATTGAGATACACCGACAACAGTACCTAAGGGGAGAAGGTTTTTCTCGATTGGGTTTAGGTATGAGTTATTGGTGTCCACCCCAAACTCAAACCTTAACCCGTTCGAAGCGTAGAAAATTACTTTATTACAAAAACCTAAATCTTAAGGCTATATTTGGATTGATAGTATATGATGGAATGTGATGGGTTGGAATGAGATAAATTAAAATTTCATTGTTTTGATAGTCATTAAAAGGGTAGAGGATGGAATGGAACTCAATGATATGTATTCCATCACTTACTTTTATTTTGTTTATCCTCCAATTTCGACGGAATGGGATGGAATCCTCAATTAATTTATTCTTCAAATTACAAATTTACAAATATATCCCCGTCTTCTCTACATTAATTATGTTTGTTCTTCGAATCTTCACTTTCAGTTCTGCTTCATCATCAAAAGAACATACAAACAGTTCTGACAATTGTTCATTACCAACTTAGGTTATTCTTGTTTTAAAAAAAAGCTTGCTGCACTTTTTAATACTTATTATTAATAGCTTATAATTATTGATAATCAGTTTTTTCTATTTCATTGTATCATATTATATTTACTAGAAGTGAAAAGGTAGATTCCATCTGTTAGTGCTGTGTGTTGTGGAGATATATGCTTTAATTTTATGCTTTGGTTTATTTTATGTAGGTTTTAATTGTATGCAGTTTCTTTCAAAAAAAATATATATTGTATGCAGTTGCTTATTTTTATGTAGGTTTTTGTTTAATTGTATGTAGGTTCGCTTTAATCGTATGCAGTTGTTTATTTTATGTAGGTTTTAATTAATTAGAATATAGTTTAGAAAAACGTAAGACTTCAACTATTTGTTATTATAAGTATATATTTTGTAATCATTTTAGTAGAAGATATATGCTTTAAGTTTATATACTCTGGTATTTTAAAGAAGGATAAAATTGGAATAAATAGTTATAACTCATTCCATTCCGTCAGCAATCCAAACAATGGGACAGTAAATTTATTCTGCTCCAGCATAAAATATCCAAACAATGGAATGTATTATCTATTTCATTTCATTCCGTTGTATTCCTTTCCGCTCCATTCCGTAATCTTCCATCAATCCAAACATAGCCTAAATTATTTCACTCACACTGTCAGAATGTCAAACAACACTCATTCACTTATCTGAGTTCTTTCTCTTCTCTCTTTTTTTTTTTTTTTTTTTTAAATTTTAAATGAACAATAATATGGTTTATACTTGGTTATGTTATTTTGATAATTTGGATTGTCAGCTAATTTGGAACATTGGTATTTTGGCTATATGTGGATATGTGATGTTATTTCGTTTGATAATTGTCATGTTATAGATCTATCATTGATATTTAATGGAGCAATCATATCAGTCAGTCAAGAAAATGTTAAAGTTAGCATATTGTTGGGTAATGCGTTACAGCATTGCCTACAAACCTAAAAAAAAAATTAAAAAAGTGATTAACTGCAGGGATGGGACAACGATACCAAAACTCGTCGAGAACGGAGATGAATTTTAATTTCTCATATCCATCAAGTATTGGTAGTATAACGGTTAAGTACATGGGCGTCAGGGGCGGGGAAGGGTAAGATAAACCTTATCTCCACCCGCCCATTGTCATGACTGTGTGTGTGTGTGTGTGTTTGTTGTGTGTGTGTGTGTGAGAGGGAGAGAGAGTCATGGGAAAGTAGAGAGGGATGTTGGAACAAAGGGTGTTTATCAAAATCACCTCTTGAGTTTTGATGATAACAAGGTATTAAAAATTATCAATTGGATATGCTAAACATTTGTTCAAGTGTACAAGATCCAAATCAAGTACTATTCATAAAGATTCTGATTGAACAAGTCAAAGAGCAAAGGAATTTTATTGAAGCTTAGTGCGTCTGAAAGATATGCGTCTGAAGAAATGCGTCTGAAGAAACGAGTCTGAAGAAAGCGCTCCTAAAGACACGTCATCAGAAGCAAGGTTATCAGAAGCCACTTCACCGGAGTTGACAAAGTACAATGTACGAACTGTACGACCACTAACTCTGCGCACGCCTCTGCAACCACCATCTCTGCAACTTGTCTCCACATCAAGACAAGAA
>Ga0228711_1010451_pt1 | contig 12196 bp, 7 predicted proteins | sample MedpolnodulmetaG_2_FD_177996 | JGI IMG/M metagenome (GOLD analysis project Ga0228711, IMG submission 177996) | Root nodule microbial communities from Medicago polymorpha collected in Santa Monica, California, United States - brown nodules | ecosystem: Host-associated > Plants > Roots > Nodule...
CAGATAGTTTTACAAAAGCAGTAAAACTTGACAGATTTGAGTTTCTGAGAAAGAATTTAAGTGTCTTTAATATTCAGCAGTTATGATTAAGGGGGAGTATTAGAATAAGTAATCAATAACTGAAGAGTGCTTCTGAAGTAGTGCTTCTGAAGTGGAGCGTCTGAAGTAGTGCTTCTGAAGTGGAGCGTCTGAAGTGGAGCTCCTGAAGTGGTGCGTCTGAAGTAAAGCTTCTGAAGTGAAGCTTCTGAAGACAGCTTCTGAAGACAGATTCTGATGTAGTTAGTTAGAGGAGTTTGTTACAACATCTAGTTGTATATATACACTCCCTTGTGTTGTAAATAAAGTAGTGTAGTTGTGTGAATCAATAAAAAATTCTCCCATTCATTGTTTCTTCAGTTTCAGTTCTTAATTTTCTATTAGTTATTCATCTTGCTCAAAACAGTTTTTTTAATAAGCACTTTCGCTGCGCATAGAACAGAGTGATTGTTCTAACAAACAAGACCTAGATGATCTAAATGATGTATTAAGTAAGGATTACGTTGTTGATTTTCCATAATCAAAATATACATTGAACAAATATAGTTTACTTTTAATAAAAAATAATAACATTATAATTTTAATATACCATCGTATATTTTTTTTATCAATATGAGATGGCAGTTACTATTAAGGAGGGAACACCACTGTCAATGACCAATTCAATTGCAACACATAAGTCAATTCAAATATTTTTTCTCATTTGCATCTTTTTACGTTTAGAAAAATTGTATTGCCATGTGTAATGCTTAAATTAGTCAAATGTCATATGATATTATGTCACGCAAATACAATACGAGATGTCAAGATACATGAATGAGATCCTTAAAGAAAACAATACTGTATGAAAGAGAATAAAAAAAGAAAGGGAATTAAAAGGCAAGGCGAGAAAAGGGTATGATTTAGACTAATTCAAATAAAACTTAATACAATGCATATTGTTACGGCACCCAAATATATCTCTATCTTCTATTTCTTGTTTCTTTTTTGCAACTTTTATTCTTATCCTTTTATTTTGATTTTGAATTTGATTAGTTTCATAACCATGCATTGGTCCGTTTCAAACGGAAAGTCAATAAGAAACGTTATTTTTGCTATTCCTAACTTCTTCATTTTACCCTCACATCCATATTTTCTTTTTCTTTATTGTTAATTTACCAACTACTTTTTATATATAGTGATAATGATGAAAAAAAAATGTATATATATCATAAATTATCAATTGAAACATCTTTGTGCCACTTTTGTCTCTCTTCTAATTAAGGTCAAGAATCATCATATTTCACCCATCGAATTTCTAATTTAGTAAGGACAAAAATGTCTTTATGAGAAAAATGCATATTATAAAACTATATAATCCATTAGTTTAAGTTTCTTCACCATTCATTCATTCCTAACCCTTTTTAAGAAAATACAGAGAGAAAATAAGTTTATTCTTAAGCTTCTTCTTTATCTTAATAACATAACATTTGCATTATACATATCAATTCTCAATTCTCAGTTACTATTTGGTAAGTTTATTTTTCCATACTACTATTATATAATCATATTCATTTAGGCTCATTCTAAAACAATAACCGTTTCTTTGACATTGCTGCTTCTTTATATTTCTCCAAATTTGTTCCTTCCTTGTATATGCATTATCTCTTTTTATCATCAATAATTAATCATTGGTACAAAAATAAATAACAAAGCATCATTTAAAAGAAAAATAACGAACATAGCAAATTCTAAATATTGTGTATATATATAATAATAATAATTTATATTTTCATTCACATCTCTTCTTTATTCATCACAAGTGCAACACTAATTATGATTTGAATTTTCATATACCAATATTGTTTTTTGGTTTCTAAAACATCAAATTTGTTTGAAAGGTAGGAGGTTTTGATTGATGGCATCAACATCATGTTTTTTCAACAACAATGAATTCCCTATGAAAGTGGTAGCTCCTATGTCTCATTCATATCCTGAACCTCTTGCAAAATATGATGATGTTGTGGCAAATCCCAAGCTCTTTATGCTTACATTGGAGAAGCTTCATGCTTCTATGGGTACTAAGTTCATGTAAGCCTTCTTTCTCTTTACACTTGTTAGTTTATATTCTGAATTTCACAATGATATAACTTCAACTGCAAGACATGTATGGTGTTCGGCACATGTCAATGTCTTATGTAAGACACCGACACGACACTAACATATACTAACAAATGGTTACATTCCATCACTTTAATTTTTTAAAATTGTTATTGAAGTTTACATGTTAGTGTCGTGTCCGGTGTTGGTGTATCTGTCATTGTTAATCGTTGTAATTGATATAAGCTTTGAGGATCTGGGAAATACTTCATGTATAACTGAAATTTTGTTTCAGGGTTCCCATTATTGGAGGAAAAGAACTAGATTTGTGTCGACTCTTCATTGAAGTGACTTCTCGTGGAGGGATTGAGAAGGTAAGATGTCAACTATTTTTTTTTTCTTTCTTTCTAAATAATTGTTGTGAATGTGTTTTCTCAAGATCAACATTTCTTCAATCTTCATGAAAAATAGAAGTTGAAATGTTGATCATGAAATTCCATATATTGTGTCCAAGTTTGAGCACACACAAAATATGTTGACGAAAGAGCTTTTCCAGCCAAAAGCTTTAACTTGGTCATTTTGTTTACAAGTTTTTCTAAGAAAAACGTGGTTATTTTATTTCAAGGGCATGAGGCTTCATTTCCTATTTGATGTTTTTAATATTTAATTAGGTCGATAAATTTAATTGAGTGGTGAACAAAAGTTTGTATGGGAGATAACTTATCGGTGAAGCAACATAGATATATATAGATGGATCAAAATACAACGGTGTAATACTTGAGTAGTATTACAACGCTCAATAATTTCTTTGCTGATATATATTTTACATAATTCGCTGCTGAATTGAAAGATTATATCAGTCAATGAAGATTGGTCCAACTAGTAAGGAAATGAGTCATGCCCCGCAAAGGCGTGATTTCAACTTTCACCGCTAGCGTAACATTATCATTGGTGAATAATTTGAAGTACCTTTGTCAGCACTAAGTAGTTCACTGAGCCTCAAGGCTTGCCCTGACCCTGATGAGTCTCTAAGATTCAAATCACCTAAAATTGTTTTCATAGAAGAAAGTTTATATCATATTAATCATCCCTGTAGATTTGTACAAAGATCTGAAAGAATTACATATATCATTTTTGGTGATTGCATAATATCCTTATCTTTATAGCAATTTGTGTTACAGCTTATGAAAGAGAGAAGATGGAAAGAAGTAACTGCAGCTTTCAGTTTTCCATCAACAGCAACAAATGCCTCCTTTGTGCTCAGAAAATACTATTCATCATTGCTTTATCACTATGAGCAAATCTACTATTTTAGATCCAAACGGTGGACCCCTGCATCTTCTGGTTTGTGCATTTAAACAAAGTTGTTTATTTGAACATGAATTTTTTTGTTAGTTCATCATGCTCTAATGTAGAATTGAAACTGCACTTTTTCAGATGCTTTGCAGAATCAATCAACCATGTCAGTTCCTGCTTCAATAACACAATTTTTGCAGCCTTCTCCAGGAACACATCCAGTTGACTTTCAGAAGTCAGGGGTTAATGCTTCTGAATTGCCTCAAGGTCACTTCTTCAGCTTAAATAAAAAGTATTTTCTCACCAAAAAGAAAAGAAGGAATTTTTTTTGGAGTGTATATATATGTATATATGAGCTTAAGAACCTTAGGCTTCGCTAAATCATGGCGGCATATGACTTTGTTGTGGTGGCTCATTGAGATCCTGTCAATCCAAACATATACCTAGTCATATTGGACATTAGAAGTAGACGTAGAAGTGGTGTAAACATCATCACATAATGCTACCAACAAATATTAAGTAGATAGTGACTTTGATCCTGTGTCAAGTGTTGTCTCTATTGTCCATGAATTTATCAAAATTACAAAAACCATCGCCAAATGTATATTTTGTTAGTCACTTTGGTCCTAAAAAATATCTTTCCTCTGTTAATTTAGTTCTCAAATGTATCTTGTATTAGTCCCTTTGATCAGGGAAACTACTAACAGAAGATACAGTCAAAGATGTTTTTTAATTTTCAATACATTCATGGACTATAGTGAAACCGTCCCGCACATTTAGGAACCAAAGTCACTGCTTACTCCAACAAAGTTATTTAATCAATCTGGTTAAATATATTTAGTCTAGTGTCATATAGTTTGCATGCCTTTAGTTTTTCAATCTCATTTCCTGTGGAAATAAATAAAGCTACTAAACCAAGTCATGCATATATAAATCATTGATTAGTTAACAATAACAAATAGTGGTGTTTGTTCTGCAGTGTCTTCTTCTGGATCTTCACTTGTTGGAGTTATTGATGGAAAGTTCGAAAGTGGATATCTAGTTTCAGTTTCAGTAGGTTCAGAGACACTCAAAGGTGTACTATATGAGTCTCCACAAAGCATTAAGATTAATAATAACAATATTGCATCTGCTGCATTGGGTGTCCAACGCCGCCGTCGGAGGAGGAAGAAGTCAGAAATAAAAAGGAGAGATCCTGCTCATCCAAAACCTAACAGAAGTGGTTACAATTTCTTCTTTGCTGAACAGCATGCAAGACTAAAGCTACTGAACCAAACCATGGACAAGGATATTAGTAGAATGATTGGTGAACTTTGGAACAACTTAAAAGAGTCTGAGAAAACAGTAAGTGATTAATTTGTTTAAATAGTATTACTTGTTTGAGTGTACTATAGTATGTAGCATTGACACTTTATATCGAAGACGTGTTCGATAGGGCTGATAAAAAAAACAAATACCAAACCAAACCTTTAAATCAAACCGAACTGTAACTGACAGTTCACGAACCGAACTAGACCAGTTTGGTTTAGTCTGTGAACTATCCATTACAGTTTGGTTCGGTTTAACAATTCAAATTGGTTTTTGGTTATTTTTAACGATTTGGTTAGTATTCTGGTTTTTTTTCAACAGTACTAATCGTCAAGAGCCGGTGCGTTGAACATTTATCCAAGTTCAATTTTGGTTTGGGACAAACCATTGACGGTTCGGTTCAATTTTGTGTAGCCATATTGTTGTTACGGTTCAGCTCGGTCCAAACCTTGGATAGTCATAGTGTCTGACACAATACAAATACATGTGGTTACATTTAATTACTTCAATTTTCTTAAATTATTATTGGTATGTACGTGTCAGTGTGAGTATTGTGTCAGGTATTTGTGTGCTTCATATGTTCTACAAACAATCATGCCATACTTCAGTTCCTAGTCATGTTATTAATATGCTGAGTTTCACTGACATTAAGGTTTATCAAGAAAAGGCTATTAAGGATAAAGAAAGGTACCAAGCAGAAATGGAGGATTATCGCGATAAAATGAAGACGAGCATTGTAACCGACAGCGCAGGGCCACTGCAACAACGGTTTTCGGAAGGAGATTCAGCTTTGGTGGACGTTGACATAAAAATGCACGATTCTTGTCAGACTCCCGAGGAGAGTAGTTCTGGTGAAAGTGACTATGTTGCAGATGATATCAACATGGATGCTTCTTCCGGTGGAGCAAGAGTGGATTCTGAAGCTTTTGTTGATTCAGACAAGGCAACTAAGGAGGGAGTTATTGAAGTTCTTAGCCATTGTGAGGGAGAAGTGAATGCTGGAGGAATTCAACAGACACAAAAGATGAATGAGAGCCAAAACATGTTATCCCTACTTTAGTGTAGAGAATTTTTATTTTTTGTTTTAGATGTCAATGTTGTTGATGTAGGATATTCATTTTCAATGCTTAGGTTGCTCACATTTCGATTTGTCCTTTTCAAGATTAATTCAGGAATTCAATTTTATTGCATATTTTTGTTATTTTAGTATAGATAATAATGATATACTCTTCCAAATGTATAATTACTAGTTATGGTTTATAAAATAGAGTTGTCAAGGGCAAGTAGAGACTTATTCATACCATAACAATTATAACATTCAGTGAACTCAAACATTTTTTGGTTATTTTCTCATTTAAAGCTTCACATTTCTCTGTACTACTACAAAAGAGAAGAGTATAAAGTTGAGATACAATGAAGAAAGGCACATAGTCGATTCTCCCGTCCCCTCTAAAGTCCCAAACAGACCCTAACAGAATCACCGGGAAATGCTGTCCACGTCACTAACTAATTGATTCTCATTCTGCCTGCTTCCTTCTAGAATAAACCTATGATACTGTTGGTTTTGAATGTAACTTCTACAGGTGTCCTATCACTGTACCCTTACTGATCCATTAAAAGTTTTAAATAAGGATCCAAAATTAAATAAGATTGCACTTGATACTTAACGGTCATAAGTGCAATCTAAAGTGTTTGCTTAAAGATAGTCAAGGACCTATGATGCTATCAAACAAAGATCTCATGCCAATTCACACTAATTTCTCTCTTTTAGCTTCTCAAACTGATTCAATTAATAGATGGAAGGAAGAAAACTTCAATTCTGCACTAAAAATATCAGGGCCATGATAATTATTAGTCATCAAAACCACTTAACAGATCACAAAGGGGAAAGTATCAGAAATATGATGCAGAAATCTAAAGAAGTTTAAATTACTCACACCTCAAATCTTTTCAAGCAGAAAAATACATCATAAAAAAAATGCAAGTGTTTGAATTCTATTTTCATTAAAAAAAAATAGATTCCACAACTCAAAGCTCCAAACAAAAATAGTTATAGCTGACATTGCTCAGTTTGGCTCGATACCAAGTCCACTGTTCACTCTTCAACCAAAGAATGTGAGTATGGTGAAAAAAGGAAGCTTTCTTCTGTGCAGAGTTTCACTCCACTAGAGAATAATTCTGCTATTGAACAATATAAACATAAGGGTGGTTACAATCTACTTTATCAATAACCAAAATCATCCACTTAGCAGAAGTACTGCTAACAAGACGTGTATTGTCTATATTTCTGATATTAGCAAAAGCTTTATGTGGTTCATGATTCAAGTTCTTTTTGGAGAGAGACTTGAGGTTCCAAAATTCAGTATCTGTTCTTAAATCTGCAATCCAATTTCTCTACTCAAGCTATTATTATGTTTAGACTCAATAGCTAATTGATTCATGTGGAGGCACAACTAAACTACATCCAAGTTCTCAAAAGACAACAACGTCAATAGACGCATAAGGCATAGACTTAAAACAAAAGAATGGCACATGAAATAAGCAATGAAAATAAGTGAAATAAAAAGATGGAGATTGAATATACGAAATATTATAACTAAAAAAATTTGTAATAAGGAAAATTACATGATAGCATCAAGGATATCCATCCCACACAAAAATCATAATATCATTCTTCATAGGAAAACTATAAAAAAAAAAAAAAAGAGAGACATTGTTGGTTTCATCTTCAAAATCATCACTTGGAAGATCATTCATACAACTCTTGACCCTAATTCAATTCGTCACAAAAAAAGACACTAATTAGTTTCATCTTCAAAATCATCACTTGGAAGCTCGTTCAAATCAAAATTCTTCACAACTTTTGACCCTAATTCAGTAACACCTTCATTAATCTTCTTCTCTTCAATACCATGATTAGAGCTAGGAAGTTCCTTGCAATCTTGTGATGTTTGAAAAATCTTGCCTTTAGGAATCTTGAACCTCAACACCAATTTCTTTTCATTGTGGCTATCATCTTTCAATGTTTCATCAATATCACCACTTGTTAGCAACACACCTTGTTCCTTCTTCTTCTTCTTCTCATCATCATTCATCATATTGCAAGAAAGTTTTTGGCTTTTAGCACCACGGTGATTCACATCGATATTGGCAGATGATCCCTCATAACCTCCGCAAGATATATGCAACAAAGTTTCAGCAGCAATCACATCATCATCAATATTCATATATCTTCTCCTGCGCCGCTGCCGTTTCTTGGTTTTGAAGGATATTGGCGGCAAGTACTTTGAACAGTCAATATGCTTCTGTTCAAAGGAAGATGGTGATGCAGTTTGTGGGTGAATAACACCCTCTTGAGTGTGACATATCTTATGTCCATTCAATGCTTTGTTAGAAGTAAAAACCTTGTTGCAAACATCACATGAGTATGTATGTTTGTTCTGTTTTTCATCATCCTTATGATTACTAGTAACAGAATAAGAAAAAAACCATATGATCTTCTTCTTCGTCTTGTTCTGTTGTTTTGCAGCATCATTAGTTGTTGAAGATGGGTTTTTGAGTTCATTCTGAATAGGGTTTGAATAATCAAGAAAATGGAAAGAAGGGTATCGGGAGTTTTGAAGGGACCGATGATAAACTACTTCATTGGTTTTTGGTTCATGATCATGAGAAGGAGATGAAGAAGAAGACATTTTCTTGTGATGCAAGCAACAAAAGAAACAAGATTTGAATCGACAGTCAATGGATTGAAGAGTGCTGTGAAAGAAAACAGAACACGATTGTGATACTAGGGTTTTCTTTGTAAATGGTTTCCTTATTCTTGTAAGTGTCGTTTTTAAGCAATTTTTTTAGGGGTTAAGCAAAATTATATAGAAAGTAGAGTACAATTTATATAAATTAAACTCTTCTCATAATCTATTTTTTATATCAAAAAATAAAATAATAATCTATTTTCACTAAAAAAAATTAAAAGAAATTTATCCATTAAAATTAATAATGAAATTTGTCATAAAATCTATGAGATTTGACTCTTTTTTTTTTGGGTGCAAACGAGATTTGACTCTTTAATTGATAAAAGTAATTTGTCAATTTTTTTTGATAAAAGTAATTATTTTCACTAAAATATGTTTCCATTTAAGTGAAGTTAAATATAAAATGGTCATCATTTCATCAAAAAAAGAAAAAAAATAAGGTCACCTAGAACAAAAAGTAAAATCGTCACCTAAAACTTTTAAAAGTGGAAAATGTAAAACTAAGAATTGTATGGACCACGATCCATATGCTCAAATTTTGATGCATTCACGCTTTGATATTTGTTTGTTTTGTCAAACTAACAATGATTGGTCATTGTTCTTCTGTTGTGATGACGAGTAATAATATGAAATTTTATTAACGATGATAAACACAATTGTAGTTGGATTTAAAAAAAAAAAAAGCATTGGTTCATTGTAGACCATATGCCGTTGCTTGAATTTAATTTAATGGTGTTCTATCTAGATAATTTAATTTAATGGCCATCTCCTTGAATTGTTGGAACAAGGTTTGCGGGGAACACATCTCAAGGAATGAGGGGTCCTAGTTGATGGCAATACATCTCTTGAATGAGGTGTGTACCTGCAAACACTCCGACGATTTAGTGAGAAGATGTTAAAAGTGAGAGACACTAGAGTTAAAATATTGTGTATCTGGATGTAGGCCTTAAATGAGACTGTATAACACTGAGATTTGGGTTTTAACTTTGGATTGCCCTAGTTGAAGTTGTTTGCGTTGAAGAGACATAGGACCATGATTGATTGGAATGAGCTTGACGGTCCTGATTGCTTTGCGTCCAGTCCAAAACATATATCATATTTTTTCGTCTCATTACTCTTTATTTTCTAAATTGGGATTTCTCTTAATATTTTTTTTAGAGGAACGATTTCTTTTAATCATTACTCTTTAACAAATTTTATACATATAAAGAACTAATTTTTATGCTTGCTTGTGAACATTCTTTTCATTCTAAACATATATTAGTGATTACAGTCGATTTCTATTTCAATTTAGATAATTAAACATACAATCTTGTTAACAAGTGCCTTAGAGTACTTGTTTAGGAATATTTTTGGCATTGAAAACTACAATATTTGACTTTTAAAAAATTGAATACATCATTTCTCAATATAAAATCTCTATATTTGTGTCTTTAAACAATATCCTAATTTCAATTTCATCTTAACAATTTAATGTTTATTTCATCTGTTTCTTTTTGAGATATATGTACTTGTTTATAAATATTATATTATGCCTAACTTGTAGGACAAGAACCATTTTGCTAGATTTAGTTATTATATATACTTTTGGTTCTATCTAGGTTGCCTAAATGCATGCACTCATTTCGTGTTGCAGGTTCGTTTTCTTCCCCATTGTTCTTCACCATTCTGCCATTGATTGCATTTTTATTCTATTTTTAGGTTCTTCTCTGTCTGTATCATTCTTGCTTTGCTCAAGTTATTTTCAATTCTAGTTGATAATTCTCTTGCCTTTGAATTTGTTCTGTGATGGTTGGAAATATTCGGATCAAGTCTGTTAGTGGATTAGGGTTTAAACCCTTTGAACTGAGGATTTCTTAGGATGTTATAAGATATTTTGATAAATTGACTGTGTTATGGTTACTGGGTGTGTAGTGTTAGACATTAGAGCACGAATTTGTGACTATATAGAGCTCTTGTCACTTCATTCTAACTAGTTGCATAATTCTCTCGACATGCAGCAAACCGGGAATTGGTACGTGCGTGCCAGTTTATGGTATTTTGTGAATTGGTTCTTACAAAGTCCCCCCTAATTCATGGAAACCGACGAACCGAGACAAGTAGGTGAAGATCGAAAAAAGAGAAAGAAGAGGTTGAGTACAAGATAAAAGAGAAAGTAAAACCTTTGGTGGAGCAAATAAATTATGTAGGAAAACCTCTTTGAAGCTTGGAGAAAGAGAAAGACTCACATGTGGGGTGTAAATATATAGTGATACTAATAAATTTAAAGTTTTGTTCAAAAAAATTAGTAAAAACAAAACTCTTACTCTTAAAAATTTATTGATAGCTTAATATACTTAATTAGGTAGTACCAATACCACGAACTGACGTGTACTGGAGCTCTATATGCCCACACGTATCAAACTCTTCTCATGTCGTGTACCGCGAACCAATACCGCTAACCAACGTGAATTGCGAATTATGTGAGTATTTCTAAATCATGTTTTTCATCTTTGTAAATTCCACTTCCTTGCTAAGTAAATAATGAATGACTTTCAAGTTATCTTTTTATTTTGGAGGATTGATAGTTGATTGGTTAACATCAATAAATAAGCAAACTGTTATCAAATTTGTAACTTATGGTTTCTTACATACATACATGTTCCGCATTTTAGTATTACTGAATTTGTCTTTCTATCGGTTTGCGGCTTTTAATAATTTTGTTCTTTCATATTAGTTGCGCTCTGTTGGAATTCAAAGGAACGTTAGCAGCAAGTAACTCTCCTCCTAATCGTCATCGTCTCACAAGCGCAAATGCGTAACTCAAATCACCTCTCTTTAATTTTATCAATGATCACTATTTCTAGTTTCTGTTATAGCTATCTCACTTGAGAAAACAAGTCTTTTTTGCTGTTTTGTTTGTCTTCTATTTAGTTTGTGGTTGATTTATGTATGCATAAACTCACGCTTTGGTTTCTTATTTGTAGCTAGGATATCGATACCTCATATTTCAAAAAACAAAAAACAAAAAACAAAAAACAAAAAGTTGATAAAAAGCAAAATGTAGAGAGCACACAGGGAGAACTTTACGTGGCGGTCAAGCGTTTTTTTGCTAAGAAAATAGTAGAAAGTCTAGAATGTAAGTTTTACTCAATGCTATATAATGTTGTATTAACATGTTCTTTGCAGCTGAATTAATTTGGGTTAACATGCACTTCATCCATCTAATATGATTTAGATTTTGACTTTAGAACCATGTGAAGATACAATTCTTTTTTGCTTTCCTATTTAATGAAAATGCAATAAGTTGCTTATGTTTATGTTGGTATTCCATTCAGCTGGAGTTTTACTCTATATTAAAAAAGTTTGTAGTGTTGGATTTGTTAATTATGAGTATCAGTATGTCAGACAAGAAGTTATGATTTTGGCCTAGCAATGAACACTATTCCTAGTTTTTGTTACATCTATCTCACTTGGTCAAGCAAGTCTTTTTTGCTCTTTTATCGGCTATTTAGTTTTATGTATGCATTTGGTCGTTGTGCCTTGTCTCTAGCCATATTAATATAAGTTCGCGCTTTGGTTTCTTATATGTAGCTAAGAAGTGTCATTCAAAAAACAAAAAAGAAAAAGTTGCTAAGAAGTGTCACAAATAATGGCTTGATGCCTTTCTCATTATTATTCTTTGTATATATAGAGGTTACAAGGCTATACATATAATTACACTAAATAATTACATATAATGGAAA
>Ga0228711_1010457_pt1 | contig 12188 bp, 7 predicted proteins | sample MedpolnodulmetaG_2_FD_177996 | JGI IMG/M metagenome (GOLD analysis project Ga0228711, IMG submission 177996) | Root nodule microbial communities from Medicago polymorpha collected in Santa Monica, California, United States - brown nodules | ecosystem: Host-associated > Plants > Roots > Nodule...
ACAAAACAAAAAAAAACCCAAAAAAAAAAAAAAAAAAAAGAAATCACATAAAACCAAAAAAATCTATCATTTGAAAATATAAATAATAACGTTGATTTTGATCAGTTATGAATTTGATGATCAACGATAAACATGAAAATCTTGTATGTAATTGATGCTATGATGATTACCTGTCCAATAACTCCATCGCACTTATCACCAATCAAAGCAATGATATCTTCGACTGACAGGATTGTTTTCTTCTCAGTACATATCTGAATTCAATAAAAAAAAACACATTCATTGCTTAGAAACTGTTATTTCAAAAAAAAAAAAATGAAGCATAAAGAAAAAAACAGAGAATTGATTACTTCAAGACGACAATCTTGTTGAATGAGAAGATTGATCCAACGAGTTCCAGGCATTGATTTAGTGCTAACAACTCTGTATTTTCCATTTGGGTTCCATACTTCAATTGAAACTGGTTTCGCCATTGAATGCGTGAGTCAAGATGGTGATGAACGAACTTTTCGTAACGGCTTTGCTTTGTTGCTTACAGTAGTAGTAATACTAATATAAGAGAATTGTTGAGTGATTCGGTGTGAAACTGTGGATAATATTAATATGTTTCTGACCAATCAAATTGATCTATTCATAAGACTTTGACTTTTTGGTTGCTTGATCATGGAATGATGATGTGTAGAGGATTTGGATCCTTTTATTTGAAGTTAATGTGAGGACATGAGATAGGGGGAAGAGATGAGTTGATGGAACGTTTGGGCCTCTCATTGCAAAAGGATAACATCCATTTTATCCTATTTCTCCCAACACAATAAATTGTATGTATAGTTTTTTTTTTCTTTTTTTTAACCATCCTTTTTGATGACAAAAGGTTTATAATTCGGAGTTCAATCCAGAAAAGTACGACCAAATATTGTTCTATCTAATAATTTAACTCGAGTTCTTAATAATTCATCCTTGATGGATAAATGTTCTGATTGAATAAATATGACCGCACTTTTGTTCTATCTAATAATCTAACATTAAGATATCATTTTTTTTTTTCATATTCATTATTTACGTATTAGCGATGTTGAATATGTGGTTGTATTTGATGTGCTTTAACAATTTGAATGAATGAATATTGTTTTGACTTTGTCAAATTAAAGTAAAATTAACGATAAAATTTATGTATTTTTTTCTATAAACTAAAAAAATAAAAATTAAAAGAAAAATAATAAATTCACATATAATTTATCAACCAAGTAGGTCAAATCAGAAAGTTCTATCATCTTTGGTGCATTTTAGCATAAATGCAATTATCAAATATAACGTTTTGAATATCCTCTTAAAAAAAGAAAAACGTTTTGAATATGCCAATTATGTCAAGACATTAATTACAATGAATTTATTTAACTCATAAAAACAATTTTAAAGTTTAAAATATATGATTTTATTTTTCTATGATCACTCAGACTTCAAATCCAGTCTTTCATCCATATTTACACATGAGTTAAAAATCCATATGCAAGCAAACATATTAAAAGGATAAAAATAACATGGAAAAAATAAATAAATGAACCATAGGCATCTGAAATTTAGTTAAGGTATCGCAAGTGTATATATGAGCCATAATCATACTCAACAACATGCATTATACTGACAACAATACACAAGTCCATAACTGAATCTCGAATGCAAGTTCATGATAATGCTTACAAATGCATTACAAACTACAAAGCGCAAAAAACTACCAAGTTTAAAACATTTAAGCATCCAAGTTTGAAAATATCCTGAAATGAAACATGATTGAACATCTTTGACTAATGATTCGGACCCAAAAGTGCGAGAAGAAAAGCCCTTTAGGTGCCAGATGTTTCAGAGTGAACTGTATCGTTCAATGTTTTCTTGTATTTCTTTGCATATTCAGCTTTGATATATTGCATATCAATCTCAGTCCTTGTTACAATTACCCTTATCAGTGTGTTATCATTAGTCCCCAAACCTTTCATTGCCTTATACAATACCTGCATTGTTACTAAGGTGTGAATACACAAATTTTGTGCATAGGAAAATTAAGACATTTAAAGATTTTATGGTATTCTTAATCTATGAAACACTGATACATACACCAGAACTCTGACACTCACACGTTAATAACTTGAGAAAATAAAAGTGATTGAATTTAACCACATCTTTTGAGTCAGACATCGCTAATACATTAGTCAACTACCATGGTAATGGTAATATGCCACCTTGAGCCAAAGTTACACAAATTTAAACGGGTTAGCTAATACATTTGGCTCACCCTACTCTTACAAATTGCCCTCACAAAATTTTAATGAATTAGGTTAATTCATAAAATTGTGTTATGCATAGTATACTCTAATTTCTCTTATTACAAAATAAGTTTCTCTTATTACAAAATAAGAGAAGGATAAAAAGGAAATTCTATTGAAAAGTTTCTCACGTTATTTACTATATAATATCATTTATTTCTAAAAGTCCATGCTAATGTACTAGTCTACATCATGATGATGCACTCAATTATTATATCATGTATACAAAAAAGCAAATAGTAAAATAGAAACAATTTAAACTGAGGGTTTTTTCTGGCAATAAACTGAGAGCTTTTTAATTGGAGTAAGACTAAAAGCACAGTCTGGTTTTGGAAATATTAACCCTTTCATAACTGTTTCCTGCTTCTAAAACACAAGCACACTTTTATGGAACACAAACTGTGCCTATTGCATAAAAGACTAAAAGTAGCATTTTCCAAAAGTTGAAGTGAAGATGAATACCTTTGCAAAATACTTTCCTGGATTAGTAGCACATTGAATTATTGTCAAAAGAGCGTTACCGAAATTCCCTGAAGCTTCATTCTTTACTGCCTGATATGATTTCAGCTTGAAAATGAATACTTCAATAGATAAATGAAGTTGAATAAATAAGATTAATGTGATCAAAATACCTTCTTCAATGAGTGACCATACATGTCATGATAATAAGAACTGACTGCAGCCAAATGTGCGGCACTCCTTTCACTGAATATTTGGACAAAAGTCTTTTCATCAGTTCCGAGTTTCTTTTCGCCAGCTTTGTAGAGAACCTTTGCATCCTTCTCAGCGATTTCTCTATTAACCTCAGGGCCTTCATGGCGAGGGGTGCTTACATATGCAAGCAAAATCTAAACAAGTTTTTTACATAGATGGATTTGTTTTTAGTAGTCCACAACTCCTTTGTTTTATTAACTTGAAAACAAAGAACTAAGACATTATCATGAAAGCAATCAAGCAATCAAGCAATCAAATGTGACAAATTTTTTGCATCCTATTAGGAAAACCTATGAACTTTGGTCAATTTGACCTTCAACATTTTGAATTTAGAAAGACATAAACACTTAAAAGTGTGTACCTTATTATCAGCAAAAGTTGAAATAACAAGAGAAATTAGAGATGGAAAAAACAAAATTGGTCACCCTCTACTACTTAGTGGCGGATTAGAAACGGAATTCACATTTCTCCATCTCTAAATTTCTGTTGTTATTTCAACTTTTTCTAGTAGTATCAGATGGCATACACTATAATCAGAAGTAACATGATAGGAGGATCCATAATGTGACTAATTTGTGATGTGATAACTAAGGCTCAATATAAACTGCATCTACTAATAGAAGCCTTACCTTTTGAAGATCCCCAGAAGTATTTGATTTGACTTCATGCTCGAGACAAACACCAAACTTTGAATGGTATAACTGTTTTAGATATTGTAGTTGGGATGGAGTGCGCGAACAGATTACTTCGGTAGCAACTTCAAGGTTTCTGTCCACAATTAGAGACTTTCTGATGATTTCCACATCACGCCCTGCAGGGTCAGGCATCCAGAGTAGAACAGCAGTCTTACAACAAGAAAAGTGTAAGAGAAACAACAAAATATTATACAAAAAAATATCCAGTAGAAAATTCAAAAATCTGAAGAGAGAAGTACTAGGTTATTGAAAACCTGATCTTCTCTGTATGGTCTTTCACTGCAAAGGTTGGATTGATTGATTTTGCATTTTACAAAAAGTTATTAAATTTTTTAATGTAAAAGATTGATCTATAGTTTTGATTGATCTCTTCTTTAACACACACTTTACAAAGTTATCTACTTATAAGACTACAGAAAAATAAACAAACAATGAAAAATGTATTAAGTAGAAAATAAAAAGTCATGTAATTTGAATAACATGATCATTGAGTGTATACTCATTAGTAATTTAGTACCTCTAACTTTCCACTCAGCTCCGAAACCAAGCGTTTCGAAAGCTCCTCCGAGTATGTTGTTCGATATTCTTGTTGGATGTAGGCACGCTGATTCACATCTCGATGAGCAAGAATGTTGATCACAGCATTTGTGTCACAGCCAAATCCTGTGAAACCATAAAGTTAGAGTGAAATAAAGGTTTCATGGAATATACCAATAGTCTTTCCTTACAAGTAATCTCTTTATACAAAGAATAATTCAGCTAAAGCCCTGGAATAGAACCACATATCGACATACACTTCTTTCTATAATGAAATTAGATGAAAAATACTTATTTGGAGAATAAAAGTGAGTTATAGTAGAAATCAATGAAATCATTAATAGAGTTTTACTTTCTTCCAAACTTCGAAAGCTCATTCTTCAGTCTTCACCATTTCCTCTTGTTCCTCACAAAAAATGTAGATCTATATGCAAACATTTAATATATCTACCAAGTTAATGCAATTTTCAGTCTTACAAAAAATTGATGCAATCTATGATACAATTCAATTTTTAATGATTTGGGTATACGTTGAATAATGGCTATAAGTGAGGGTCACACTTCATATATCCATTCCTAGATGTGAGAAGGGTGACCCAATAGCAGGGACCAACATATCTTGTATAGGGTTTAATACTATATGAAGATTTGGGTTGAGCCGAAATCAACCTTATGGCGTGTAAAATTAAGACTAACTCCACTTATAAATTCATGTTTAAGGCTTATCTCACCCAATGACACTAACAACAACGATTATCTTATAAGCTGATTTTGTGCAATGAAATTAGATAAAATAAAATTCCAAGAGTATACATAATATAATAAGGATCAATTTTTACAAACATTCTACTACCCTAAAAAAAGTCATAAGGCATGATTAAAAGCATGCAAACTTGGAGAGAGATAGAGAAAGAGGGTACCTTTGAAAGCACGGTAAAGTTGCATCGCATCATCTCTAGGAGAAGGGGGAAATGGAGGTACAACCAGTGTAGCCATCTTCTTCTACTTGTCTCAATCAATTTTCTTAAACGTATTTTTCTTTCAATATCAAAAGCAAAACAAGGGTATTTATAGATCCAAGGTGCTGCCATGAATTTGGCACAAAATTAATAGCCCGTTTGTTATAGTTTTTTTTTGGGTTAAATAAGTTTTTCGTCCTTAATAACCATTTTATGTTCATATAAATGGCAAAATTATAACTCTTTTATGTTCAAATTGTATCCATGTTATGTCCATTTATTATATTCGACATTTACATATTCATATTATGTTCAAAAAATGTCAAAAACACGTCAAAATTATATCCAGTAAGGACGAAAAACAAAATAAATTTTTTTGTGAGGATGAAAACATTCAATTTAATTTTATAGGGACTAAAATCAAAATTCGTTGTATTTATAGGGACGAAAAACTTATTTAACCCTAGTTTATTTCAAGAAAAACATCACTTTTAAAAAAAAAAAAATCACTTTTAAGAGTTTTGCATCCGTTTGTTACAGTTTTAAAAAAAAAATCAAAATCTAAAAATAGTTTCAAATGAAAAGTTGTTAAGTGCAGCTTTTCAAAAAATATATTTTTTCTAGAGGAGAGAGAAAATATGGTTTAAAAGATTAAACTAATTTTGTAACAAAAATCTCTTTTATATAGTTGTATCCAAACAAATTAAATTATTTGTTTAAAAAAAGTGATTTTTATCATGGTAAACAAAGGCAAAATAGATTTTAATTTTTTATAAAATCTCAAAAATATAATCTCTAAATTATTTTATGTGAAAATAAATTTTATTTTAATCTATAACAAACGGGCCTTAACTAACAATTAACACTGATTGACAATTACTCATTAAGACTACTTTAAAAAAAAACCAGTCATTATAACTGATTAACAAAATGATTGCATTAAATTATTTATTTCCTTTTTTATTTGATTCTATCTTTAATTGGCTTAATTAATTAGTTTTGACTTTTTTTTAAGGATAATTAGTTTTGACTTGATTCTCTTTTTCATCAAATTATTTCTTTCCATTTATTTTTTCTTTTTTATTCTATTTTTATTTTATTTTATCTTCTTTTTGTCGGGTTTTTGTGATTCTTTTTTAATATTGATTGGGTTTGAGATCCCATTTTCAAAACTTTTGTTTTTATTTGTTCTCATGAACGTTTAACTTAGACACAATCTATAATATACAAGAGGTTGAGGTTCAAACCTCAACTACCACAAAAAAATATTTTTATTTGATTCTTTTTTTTTTGTTGGACTAAAGTTGGTCCAAATGAAAACTTAGTCAAAAAAAAATATACGAAGACACTCTTTTAGTTATTTTTAATTACAAAATAAAAAATTGGACAGACAAGATGTAAGTACAACACAGATAATTTAAACTGATTTTTTAAATAAGTGCATCAAAGATGTATTTTTTGACAAAGTTTTTGTTTTTGTATAAACAGTGTCGTCTCTGAGATTTTGATGGACTAGAACGAACCTATAATTTGGGTCCTAATTAACTAACCTATATAAACATCAAACTTGATACAAAAAACTAAACAATTTTTTTAGGGCCTAATAGACTGCTAAAAAAATAATTTTGGGCCCAAATTTCGTACTTAATTTCTGGGGCCTAGGGTGGTCGCCCTCTTCGCCCTGCCTCAGATACGGCCCTGTGTATAAATAAATAGTTTGAAAGGAATTTTGTTTCAAGGGCCACCACATACAATAATTTAACCGATAACATTTTGGATTGATATATAAACCAATACCATTTGTCAACCCAAACTTTCACATGTCTCCGTAAGCATGACTCAGTTGTCAAGACAATCCATTGTTATATGTAGAAGTCAGAATTCAAACTTCAAACCTCCCACTTATTCAGCTTAATTCTAACCATTAGACAACTTGATAAAAAAAAAAAATCAACTTCCACACAAGCCTCACCAATAAAGAAGGTTGGTGACCAGGAAGAAGAAAAAGGTTTATGTGGGGGTGGGATCTCAATGGTTGTTTGAATAGGTGATTTTGAATCCGATGTTTGAATTGAAATTGTGTTATAAATGCGATGTATTAGGGTTCATGTGGGAGGTTCTTTGGGGTTTATGTTGCAGCGACGACGCAATTTGAGTAGGGACCACACTTCAGAAATTAGAGAGAGAAACTAGAGATAAAAGAAAGGAAATTCATTATATTTTTCATTGATTCTCATAATAAGGCATAAGTGATCCCTAACATACTCAATATTATCCCCTAACAAGATACCTTTTAGATCCTTCTAGATTAAGATGGGTCATAATAACTTCTAAAACTAACTGAGTCATCACATTAGTACTCATTATTCTAAGTATCCTATCACGGTGTGGTGATTGATATTGTCATCGTGGCTAGTCTTGTGTTCGAGTTTTATTTTGGAGCTTGTTGCGTTTCTTACTTTCTTTATTACTTTTGAGTGCAACCCAATTCGATAACGACTTGTATTCGAATTAGCGTATTATTAATAAAATTTGTCGTTTAAAAAAAAATTAAACAAGGTATCATGGCATATATTGAAGATGTGAGACAATTTCCCCACTGACCTTCTTGAAATTTCTCATGTAAGATATGCACTATCCAACCTAATGGCAATATATCCTTAAAATAAAATAAAAAACTAATGGCAATATACTCTTTCAACTAGTCTCGACAACTAAAGAGAAGTCTTTGTTGAGAATTCAATGATGATTATTAAACCTAAAACGATTTGGCCCCCAATCATGTGAATCATAATTGAGCACAAAGTCGGCTCATACATTTCCCATTCGGTTGAATCCAAGTGGATTACCAAACAGTGGAAGACCAACCAACCCCAAATCTTCGACAAACCTATTAAAACATAGAAATCTAAATCAATAAGCAGATGATTGTTGAGGCAAAATCCCTAAATAATTTTAAAGATAACAAACTTTGATGATTAAAGAATTAATAGACTTTGATTAGTTCCTTGATATTTAATACGTGTTCTTGAGTGATTAACTAAGACATAAACAAAGTATAAATCAAACCAAGAAGCAAGTAATCAAAAAACATTAAAGCCTATCAACTCAAATAGAGTTCAAAAGGTTGGTTAGAGTTCATAAGGTTCAAGATAGTTTAGAAGGTTGTTCTTATGGTTTATCAAGAACAAACCCAAAAACATATGAAGAATATCAATAACATTCAAGGCTCACATGACATAAATAAAAGTCAAAAAAATATTATGACTTTAGATCAATCAAGGATTAAATGCATATATTTGGATAAAAGTCAAAAGGCATATTCATTGTTCATTAAAGACTTAGGCTTAAATATGTCTATACTCCCTGCAAATAGGGCTCGTTTGAATTTTATTAATCATTTCCGTAACATGTGATTAGATACGTGGCAGTGACGTGGCACACACTAAATGGGTTAGGACAGTGATGACTCAACAAAAACCACCAAAAATGACCCTTTTGCCCTTATTGAGATCAGATATGTGTGAAATCACCATAATACCCCATGTCTTCTTCTTCTTCCTTCAAAACCCGGATTCAACAACCACCATCGAAACATAAGAACATCAATACTGCCAATACCAGCAACAAGAATAGTCCCTATAGTTTGTCCATTATTTCTCCACAAAGAGATCCTCTTATCATCACCAACACTTGCAACAACCAAATCTGGTCCCTAAACACCCAAACTTGCATACAGTTGCCTCAAAATCTCGAAAGGAACAAACCAAAAAACCAGCAAAAATCACAGCAGCTGCTCCCCATAAAACACACCAGAAAACACGATTTCTTCAGCAGAAAAACCCCCAACAGCTGCGCAAACCAACTAGCAACATCATAAACTTTTCAATTCTAATTCCAATTCAATTCATCACCAACAACAACACAATTCAATTTCTTCACCAATTCATCAAACAATCAACAACCCTAATTCCAAACTCAAACCCTCCGAATCCCTAATTTCAATTTCCCATAATATTGGAACGAATTTTTCGAGTTTTTTGAAATTTTATTCTCTCTCCGCAGTCGATTCCACTGTTTCACTATGAGGATTATCGGAAGAGATGACGGTGGTGATTTGAATTTGAGGGAGAGAGAGAGAGAAGAAAAGTGTGGCGGAGAAAGCAAAAGCAGATAGGAAATTAAAGAAGAAAGAGTGAGTAGGTGGGGATAATAAGAAGAAGAAAAAGAAGAAAGGGAGGGAAAGGAGAAGGATTAAACGAAAACGGTGGCGGAGACGACGGAGTGCGGCGGAGAGAGAATGAACGATGTGGGTTGTGTCGATTGAAGAGTTCGATGGTGGTGTGGTGGTGGTGATGGAAGTGATCTGGTGTTGGTGGTGGTGGTGGTGGTGGAAAAGAAGGAAAGAGAGGGAAAGAAGAATGGGTGAGAAGAAGGCAGGGAAGAAAGAAGAATTCAGGGGCAGTGTGGTCTTTTCACATGTGTCTTGGATCATTAAGGGTAAAAGGGTCACTTTGGGTACAAAATGTTGAGTCAACATAGTCCTATCACAGACAGCTGGCGCCACGTCACTGCCACATAAGTAATCATGCGTCACATGTTTAGGACCAAAACTCAAATGATTAATATTTGTAGGGAAGGTTTGGAAGAATTATTAAGTACAAGGACTAAAATTCAACCAAAGCCTATTTACAGGGGCTATAGACATATTTAAGTCAAAGACTTATGAACAAATGAAGTACAAAACATTAGGAAATATTGTTCTAAGAATATCATCGTAGATATTATGAAAGATGCACTTCATTGATGTTTACTATTAAGATTTGATTATATTAAATGGAAGTCCTACAAATCATCCTAAGTGAAACAAATGAACATTCTGAGTTCAAAAGGTTCGTTCCAGCAGCTACATGCTTTATATGACAGAAAAGTACAGTAGGTACATAAGCAAAAACAAAAGCAAAAGGCAAACACAAGTCTTATTCAATTAGAATTAGACACGTATGGGAGCAGATATTGTACAAAGACTAACAAATCCCCTAAAACATGAGCATGAAGTGACAATTCCATTTTTTTATCTCCTGCACAAGTTCTAAGATAGATCTACAAAGGCATGGGTTCAAGAACTTACTGAAGCTCATACGAAGAACAAAGTTCATATGATGAACGCATAAATTCACCTGATCTTCATACATAAGAACCCAATAACATTCTGAAGTTCATTTGATGAATCCACAAATATTCTGAAGTTCAAAATGTTTCATATTTTAAAGCAAAAGTTACTAAGTACTAGGACACGTGGCACAAGGCTATTAGACACGTTCTAACAACTACATGAGGTCAATAAACTCTATAAAAGGGACAGAAGACTCAACATTGAAGGATATAACTAACAAGCGCGCATACTTAAACAACTTATTAAAAGTGTTTAAAACTTCAAAGCTAATCTAATTACATAAATCAACTCCAAAGATTCATATAATCTTAAAGGGTGGGTAAACAATATTCTCTTATCTTCTTAAAGATAATCTTCTTCCTCTTCTTCTTCTTGTTCAATTTATTTTAAACTTCCAAATCATTGTAAGAGAAAATCTCATTTAACTTTAAGGGTATTAAAGTGTTAGTTGAGTAGAAAAGTGTCAAGTCACGCATGACTTAGCAAGAAAAAGTTTTAAGCATGCTGATACTTGAAGAATATAGGTTGTAATTGTTTTAAGGGAACATAATTGTAAGGTGTATGAGTTGAGAATGTTGTCTTAAGTATCATAGTGAAAAATCTCACCTAAGGTGAGGACTGAAGTAGCCTACATTGGATGAACCAGTATAATTTTTGTGTGTTCCATTCTTCTATCCATTTACTCTTTACTTGCAGCATTCACATCACACACAAAACTATCAGAAGCATTTTTTTTAAGTAAATGATTAAATTTTAAAAAAGGTCACAATTCAAACCCCCTTTTTTGTGACTGTTATATCTACTTCAAAGATTTATCCTCTTTCTCTCGTACCTAATTACTTGAATGGTATTGAAATCCTCCATAACACACCAAAAATCTGCCATCCACATTTGTTTTGCTAGCAAAATCTCTCTCAACTACATATTTTTAAATTGAAATCGCAAGTGGCATAAATGTTTAGCACGCACTCAACTATTTTTATCTGGCCTCTACTCCATCACCACCTATAAGAAACCCAAATGGATAATAGCCCGCCACTTCTATCCATCGTCAAAATTTAACTATAATTTCTCTTTTTCAATGACAATAGTAATTTAACAAAAATAATACAAATTCCTATCTTTTTTTAATATCACTAACAATATAACATTAATATAGGAAAATTTGTTTAAATGTATAATTGGAATTATAAAAATTTAGCCCAAAATCTCTATGCCCTTCATATATTGTATAAATAATATTGTTCATATTGTAGTGGTATATTTCCTATTTTAATGGGATTGAATTTCTTAATTAAAATTTAAAATAATATTATTAAAGGATAAATAGTAAATAAAATAGTTTAAATAAAAGGTAAAATAGGTAATGAAAAGTCAACCTAAACTCATGTATTATTTTTTACAAGCTCATGTATTTTCTTTATATATCTATACCATATGTAAAGAAAATACATGGTTTTAGGCTGATATTTTCACTTCCAATTATACCCTCAAACAAATTTGACTAAAAAATGTTATTTTATTAGGGTCATTTCTAAAGATAAGAATTGATATTATACTTGTTATAATATTGGCATCATTGAAATATCTATTTTTGTTACAATATTAAAGTGTAAAATATCTATTATCTATACCTATAATTTTAAACAAAATCAAAATAATTTTAATCATTTTTTTTTTAAGAATTTAATCAAAATTTTATAAAAACTATTGTTCTTAAGTTATATGCATTAGCACAATAAAAAGAGCAGATGACACTTCTAAACGATAGTAGTATAATTTCTTAAAA
>Ga0228711_1010458_pt1 | contig 12187 bp, 8 predicted proteins | sample MedpolnodulmetaG_2_FD_177996 | JGI IMG/M metagenome (GOLD analysis project Ga0228711, IMG submission 177996) | Root nodule microbial communities from Medicago polymorpha collected in Santa Monica, California, United States - brown nodules | ecosystem: Host-associated > Plants > Roots > Nodule...
ATCAATATTTATTTTAAGTTCATAAATAAATTAGAATAAAGTAAATACGTAAATAAATTAACTTTAATAAATAAATTAGAATAAAGTAAATAACATAATTTGAAAATAGTAAATAAATTAAAAAAAAAGTAGCTACTTTGCGCCACTTAACTTGCACCACTCAACTTAACTTGCACCACTTAACTTGTGCCACTCCACTTAACTTGTGGATTATTTTACACTTGCGCTAGTTAACTAGCGCAGGGGCATTTTGGACATGGCTGCAGGGTGCGAGTGTTTTGTGCTGGGGGAAGAGCAGTAATCTAGAGGTTATTAGCCATGACAACAAAACTTGTACCCGCAAGTACCAGCCCAAACCAAACCCAATTTGATGTGTTCTCTCTGTTTTTACTGGGTTTGGTATGGATATGGGTTTTCCCCGATTTCAAAACACGGATACGAGACGGGTAACGAAGATACAGGTACCCATCCTGAACTCATACCCAAACCTGTCCCAAATGTAGAAAATCAATTTACTACTCCTTTTATATAATTAGAAACTTAAACCCTATATCATTTCACTCACACAGACAGAGTCTCAGTCTTTAAGATGACACTCACTTATCATAGTTCTATATTTTCTCCTCTCATATCTCACACTCTCAGCCTCTCTCTTCTCAATCACCATAGCCATCGTTCATCATCATCTCTTTGCTAAATAATGCATTACAACATTGCGTTTGGGGATGAAAAATACTTTTACTTTTATTAGAAAAAAATTATCTAATGCGGGGATGGGGATGCGTATACACGAACCCGTCGAGGACGGGGATGAGAATCGATTTGTCATTTCCGTTGGATATGTGTAGAGTAACAGGTAAACATATGAGAGTAAGGTATGGAAACTGAGAAGGTAAAACTCGTCTCCACCCCGTCTCATTACCATGCGTAGAGGTTATCACACTATAAGCTAGCATGTGGTGCTCATTGTCTATACATACATCATGTACACTCAATGATAATTAATGAAGTGAAATAATTTCATTCAATTTGGCCAAGTCATAATAAAAGGGGTGAAGAATTCGATGGTCTTGCTAATATGGATTATACATATTCAAAACCATAACTAACAGGGGCAGACCCTGGGGTGCAAACAACTCAATAGAGCTGAGCCTTCCCGATCTATGAGCCTCAAAAAAATATTTATTGCCCAGAATCCTACTACCTCCCACAAATTACAAAACGCAACCCCATTCAAGTATCAAATATCCAACCAAAATTTTAAACAAATATATCAAAGGAAAACACCCTAAGAACTAGTAAACTTAGTAAAAGCCTTAGTCACTTCTGTAAGAGCATGCTCAGCAATCTTTCTATGTAGAACCAATCTAACAGCAGTTTGAATCTCCTTTGAAGTATGAAATAACTTTTTTTTTTAATAAACTTTATTCTTTTGGACTATTTATTTTACAATTACAAACACAATAACTTTTTTTTTTTACTTATTCTTTTAAGAGTATTTCTTGCAATTTTTAGCCCATACTTGTAGTATGAAATAACTCTAACACCAAACGTTATAGATATTTTCACAAAAAATAAATTAAAACAAACATTATAAACATTTTTTTCCTTTAAAATATTTTGCGTTTTTTTTCTTCTACATGCCTCTATTTATTTTGAGAGCCGGGTCTCCATTTCCGTAGGAACGACCTTGAATTAACTAATATGTTTCATCTAATGTGCATAAGTAAAATAGTCTTGCTAATCAATCTTGTATCATGCACAAATATATTTTTTACTGTTTGATATATAAGTCTCACATATTTCATTTTTAGACTTAACTATATCAAAAAATAACTAAACCACATGCACCAAGATATAACACACTTCAAATTTTGATGAAATATTCTAATTTATTTATTCCTTGCTTTTCGTGGACGGTATGAGATAAAAATATTCCTATGTAACATTTTACTCTAAAAATACAAGTTATTCTAAACATCCTTTCACGTTGAAAGTTCATTGCAACCTCTCTTCACTTAGTCTATATGAGTACAAGTCATTTTCACCCTCCCTCGTCATTAATTGTAGCTTTCAACCTCTCTTCACCTACTCTACTTACAACCTCCCATCACATTCAATAAACGTGTCTTTCTATCTCTCTTTACCTATAAACTCATTCCAACCTCTCTTCACATACAAATAAGCTTCTTTCATTATTTTTCTCTCAAACCAGTAGGAGTTCATTTCAAACTTCTAAATACATAATGAAATTCATTTTTTTCCTTTATATATTATTATATCTTCATTTTATAGATCGTTCTCTATTTTAACCAATGATGATAATAAAATAAGGGCACAACAATTGCTTGCAACTATATACACGAATATTTGATGTATCCCAACAATCTTTCTGAAATTGTTTACTATTCATGTTTTTGGCCACCTAACTTTAAACTATTTGGCCAAACAAAGTTAAGAGAAGTTTGATGGCCAAAGGCCATGAATGGTGATCATTTTCCTCCCAAGTATGTCTCAATATAGATGATTGTGATCACCAAATTAAACTTCAAAATAATTAGCTGACGAAGCTTAATCAAAATTTGATGACCACAATCAATGTATGGAAAACATACATAGCAAGGTTACCGTGGTATATCTTACATTCATGTATTTTGTTGTGGGTCGTTGTTGTGCCAGTAATTATCGTTTGTAGTATTTTGACATTCCTTATGGTGGGACTACCTGCACATAATAATTGATGACAAATTAAAGGATTAGAAATAATGCTACATTTTAGTAGATTTTTTTAATTTAAATTTTATTTCACTTATTAGCACTATGAGAAACGAAACCAGATGAAAAAAAATATATTCGTCAAAATTTGATAAAATATTCTAATTTAGTTTTTATATTTAGTGTTTACTTTTCACAATATATCAAATTTAAAGAGGGGATACATTTTTCTTTACAATTAGTCATTTCCTACTTAAAATCGTCATTTTGGTTATTTGAAATCATAAGGGTCTAGAAAATTAGCCCTTTAAAATAAAGACTGTCAATCTATTTAATGCTTACATTAAAATATTTCTTTAATGAAAGTTTATTAAACCAGGGAAAGACTTATACATTAGGTTGAATAATCTCTTGTAACACAAACATATAACATTCACAAATATGGTGAAAAATTACTAAATTGATTCATGTTATTCAATTTAATGGACTAAGTAAATTTACATTTTTTATTTTATTTTGAAAGACTAATTAATAGTTTACAACTTAAATATTAAAATATTTAAAACCACCTCTCAAACTTCTCTTCACCTACTTTAGTTACAATCTCCTTTCACATTATCTCCAACCTCTCTTCACCAATGTTAGTTTTTTTTTCCACCTACTTTAATTACAATCTCCCTTCAGATTACATATGTAAATACCTTTGGGGCTCTTGCCTCCACAATGAAAAAAAATAATATTTTGAAAGTATTTAACAAATTTCATATCATTTCTATAAAGAAATAGTTGTTGCCTAAATTAATAAATTTTAAAAAAATGAATGTAGAAAGCTAAAAAAGAAAAAAAATAAGAATAAATTAATAAAAAATTTGTCATTTTTTCTTCTAATTTTTATTACTTCTTTACCACTATGTACTCGTAGTGATACAAAATACCTCTTATTTTGAAAAGCAAATATTGTCATACATATTAATATATTAAATGTTATTTTGTTCAAAAAATCGTGTACTTTACAATTAAGGTTAAAATAAATATTTTATCAATATTATCCACAATTGTTTGCCCCGACTATAAAAAAAAAAGCTTAAATGTACTTTTGACACCCTAAGCTTCAAAATGTTACGATTTTAGCCCCTATTAAAAGAAATTTGGCCCCCATGATTTTGCCTCTCTTTCACATCTTCTTCCTTTCTTCCAGCAAATTTAACTTTCAAGCACACCACCACCCATTTCCTCTTCTCTTCGTATCACTTCGAACCAACAAACCAGAGATCCAAATCAAGGAGGCCTGAATCAACAGCAAGGTCCGAACTAACAAACCGGAGGACCGAATCAACAACAAGGTACGAACCAACAAATAAAAGGTCCCAATCAAGGAGGATTGAATCAATAGCAAGGTCTGAACCAACAAACCGGAGATACGAGTCAACAATGTCCAAGATTCCTTCAAATAAACATAGGAACCGGTGGTGGGCTTAGATTGACTCCAGGAATTTGAAGAAATGCAGGTTCCGAAAAGATTGTAATAACTTTTAAAATGATAGATGTTTTGTTAGCAATTAGAAATTACAACCTCTCAAAATGAGAATGGTAGATTTGATTTCTGATAGTACTTTGGCAAATTACTCCTTTTTTGTTGTACATAATTATAAAGTGGAATTTTTAAATTTGTTAATAAATTTTTTTATTGTTTTTAGATTTGTATTCATGGTAATATTCGTTGTATTTGAAACTGGATTGTCTCAGTTTTTTATGTTAGAACTTGAGATTGTTGTTGTTGCTGTTGAAGAATTGTTGTATTTTCTGGATTTTCTGGGTTGGGGTTGAGGAGAAGATAAAGTTGTTGGGTTTGATGATGTTGGTGGGTTAAGAAGATGAAGAAGAAGGAAATTAATGATGTTGCTGGGTTTGTTATTTCCTACTTAAACATCGTCATTTTTGTTATTTGAAATCGTAAGGGTCTAGAAAATTAGCCCTTTAAAATAAAGACTGTCAATCTATTTAATGCTTGCATTAAAATATTTCTTTAATGAAAGTTTATTAAACCAGGGAAAGACTTATACATTAGGTTGAATAATCTCTTGTCACACAAACATATAACATTCACAAATATGGTGAAAAATTACTAAATTGATTCATGTGATTCAATTTAACGGACGAAGTAAATTGACATTTTTTATTTATTTTGAAAGACTAATTGATAAAAATGTTATTCATCGGGAGGAGTGTGAGACATGCTCGTGGGAACCCTTGAGACTCTCCACGAGCTCCCGCGGACTCGAATGATTATGTTTCACATCATCAGAAAGCGTAGCAGTAACATCATCAACCGTGGGAACTCTCCTCGTTACAGTTAAACAATAGGTCTTTTTTAGATCCTACATATGCACGTTTCGAGATACGTCTTATGTTCATGGCTTCATGGTTAATTATCATTTGTACAACACATATTGTGGAACTGCCTACACATGTACCAACATTAAATAAGGTTTGGAAATGAATTCTACCATAGTTTTTCTTAATTTAATTGGTTTCAAAAAATAACTGCAATCAATTGTTATAGTATTATTGCTCAAAAGAAATTCACAATATTTAAATGGTGACATATTAGCATTTAATTTTCAAATTTGTGATGTAGGTAATGAGGCCAAATAAATTAGTGAATAATATAATCACTTAAAGGTGTGTTAAAATTGCTTAAAAATTTGAATAAGAAAATAAAAGGAAAGCAAACTCTTGGGTTAAATTCCAAGGTTTATTAAGAAAATATTTTTTGAAGTTTTGCATATTTGATTTTTTTGGTAAAAAGATTTTTCTAAGCTAACGGTAAAAAACTACATGTTTCGACGTAACGTAAAAAAAATAAAAATGTGAAAGGAATTACAAAGGATGTTGGATCCTAAGTAAAGAATCCAACCTAAAATTACTAGTTGTTTGATTTTAAGAAAAGATTAAAGTTCAATAACTAACCTAATTTGTCTCTAATTCATTTTGGTCCTCGATCGCGGTTTTGACATAAAGCGGTAAATAAAGTGTGGTTGTGTCGGTGCTACTTTTCATTTATGGATCTTTACAAGGGACCTAGATACATGCTAAAGTTTTCAACAAAATATGAATAGCAAGAAAAATAAAATGCATAAATTAAATTACATCATTTCCTAAAGGCTAAAATATGGTTTTGGTCCCTGCAAATATGCCTCGTTTTGGTTTTAGTCCCTGTAATTTTCTTTTGTTGTTTTTGGTCCCTGCAAATATGTCTCGTTTTGGTTTTGGTCCCTGACCCCATTTTTGTGATGATTTGCACACGTGACACATGATGACTGAACCCATTTATTAAAAAAATAGTCCCTGCAAAATCTTTTGATTTTTAAAAAGGTCCTTGCAAAATATTTTACTTTTGAAAATAGTCCCTCCACGGACTATTTTCAAAAACAAAATATTTTGCAGGGGACTATTTTCAAAAGTAAAATATTTTGCAGGGACCAAAAACAACCAAAAAAAAATTACAGGGACTAAAACCAAAACGAGGCATATTTGCAGGGACCAAAACCATATTTTAGCCTTTCCTAAATACACACTAATACTTAAAACATAAATCGACAAAAAAGACTAATGAAATAAAATGGCAAATGCAAGATAATATGTTAAAGAAAAGAAATGACATAAAGGAAGTAAAAACTTTTTACGATTTTTCAAATTATTTTTTAAATTCAAAAATTATTTTTTAAATCCAAATCAAAAACTTTTTACGGATCTACAACTATCTTTCTACCCTCTACTCGATTTTTCAAATTATTTTTTAAGACAACTAGTAAAAACTCCTAGATCTGAAAGACGAAAAGACGAACAGAACATACCTCTATACCTTTCGGTTCAACTCGTTTCCGATTCTGATTCCCCACAAGCTTCAGGGTCTAGATCGTAAACTATCTTTACTACTGGTTCACTGATGAGTCAATAAATTAGTGTTTTTAATATGTTATTTGAGTCTGTTTTATTTAGATTTGATTTAGTTTTATTTAAATATTATTTCCTTTTAGAATTATTTTACTTCAATTGCAAATTATTATATTTTAGGAACAAATATCTAAAGATTTAGTCTTGGAGCAAAAGAAAGAGGATTAGGAGCTGATTCGAGATGAAAATATGAAATATGGGACAAAAATATGTCACTCCCCAAGTCAGAGACTTGGCATGGCCCGTGCCACCAGCAGCACGGCCGTGCCAACCTTCAAAGCCTACTTTTGCTGCTTCTGCTTCATGGACAAGCTACCTATTAGTTTACTTCTGATCTAAAAGCCCGTGGTTTCTTGTGGAACATTCTAGTGTTATATTTCTTAGGGCTTAAGTCATTGTAAACTATAAATAGAGTAACTAGCTATCACAACAAATCATCTTTTGTTCTTGGAATTCAATAGTGACAATTGTCTTTCTTAATAAAAGTTCTTCTTTTACTTTCTTGTTATTTATTTTATGTTCTTCTTCTCCTCTTCTATGACTACGATGATCATGAGTGAGTAGACCTTTCTTGTCTTGGGATTGTTGGATAAGTCTAATGACGTAATCCTAATCAAACCAAGCCATAAACCCTAATTTTATATAAATCTACTTTCTAATCTAATTCACCGTTTTTATAATGAATTAACAAATGCCAAACTCATAATGCGAAAGCGGAGGGTTAGTATTTGTTAATCCATCATCTCAAATATCAATTCATAATGCGAAAGCGGAGCTTTCATATTGGAACAAGTGAATTTAGACAAGGGTTGCGAAACATGAGAATAGTCTAGCAAACCTTGAGACATATAAAGTTTCGTTTTCAAGGATTCTAATAGCAATCAACCATGAGAATAGGCGTGGTTGCTAGAGGAACACACTCACTACACCTCGAGAGAGGCTTTGATACGCTAAAGAGAAACTTGTCTTTAAAAAGTAGGTCGGATATAAAGGCATGGTTTAGGGTTTGTTTGTGAAGGATTCATCATTACGATGAACCAATAATCCCATGGCGCTTTTTATTATTATTGTTTTTAACCTTTAAAAACCCAATCTTTACAATCAAAATTTCTTCTAATCATCTCTTAAAAGTAAATCAAAATTGAACAACTCCCTCTTGGAACGATACTCTCTTTTTACTACTTCGGAAAAACCGTACACTTGCGGTTTTGCTCATCATGTACTTGTTGAGCTAAGTATGCTAAATGAAGAATAAGGTGGGTAATCCTTTCATTGATTGATATTGATAAATGATGAGCTTATGTCGATGACTTGATTAGAGATTAAACATGCTTTCTATGCTATGTTAGTGATGTGATAGGTTGAGGTGTGTGGAATGGGGGATAATAATTATGTGATGTTAGTATTATAGGAGGAATAGGTATGTTTATGTGTTATGCATGAAATCTTTGAATACTTATGTTTTTTTATGTTGATTATGATTGATGTGAAGCTAACCTCTAGTGGTCTGTGGTGGACCGCCTACCTATTTGTATGAATGGGTAGATGGCGTGCAGGAGTAGTTGTTGATTGCTTGGTGAGTGCTTGGATAGCGGGAGCTATCTCCGTTATCGTTTTCTGTTGAGTCTTAGAGTAGGCTCTGATCTAGGATGTCTGTCTGTAGAATTATTCTAGATTGATTATTCTGGATTTATTTCTGTGTTGGAGATTTTGCCCATTTGTCGGGATTTAGAGATTTTAAATGTTTATGTATATTGATCTTATGACATGTATATTTTGGAGATGTATGAATTATATCCGCTGCGACTGTTGATAATTTTATAAATGCATGTTGTATGATATTTGTTGACGACGTAGCGTCTATTTCTTGAATAAATGTTTTATTCGCGTGTTTTATCGCTTTAATAGAAGTAGGGCGTTACAATTTTGCTAAGAAGTCAAAGTCTATTGCACTAAAGTCCAAAGGGAAGCAGTCACAAGCCCTTTAAGCAAAGGGGTCTGAAGAATAGTCACCTGATGGAGATTCTGATGAAGATTCTGCTGTTGTTGAGAAGATGGCAATGCTTTCAAACAAACTTCAGTATTTGGTTAAGAAGAACAAGAAGTTCTTGAGCAGAAATAATGGTTACAAAGGTTCCAAGAAAGAAGATCATAAATGTTGCTTCAACTGTAAGAATCCTGGGCACTTCATTGCTGACTGTCCTGATCTTCAGAAGGAGAAATCAAAGGAGAAGTCCAAGTAACCCACTTTCAAGTCCAACAAGTATAGAAGACAGATTAAGCAGAGTTTAATGGCCACCTGGGAAGATTTAGATAGTGAATATGGGTCTGATAAGGAAGAAGTTGGAGATGAAGCAAATGTAGCTAAGTGGTTAGTGGCTACAATGACTTTAGAAGTTAAACCTGAATTAGACTCTGAAGATGAAAATGAGGTATATTCTAAAATTCCCAGAGAAGAACTTATTGAGTCACTTAAAGAGCTTCTTACACACTTTGAACACAAAACCAATGAGTTGAATGATTTAAAAGAAAAATATGATGATTTAATAAAACAACGAGAATCAACTCTATTGGATCTGAAAGCATCTGAGGAAGGACTTAGAGGTTTTGACTTCATTTGTAGAATTTATGAAGAAAACTCAAGTTTCTTTGTCATAAGCTTCAAGATAAGTGTGAAGGAAAACCTTTAAGCAAGCATGAAATTGCTCATGAAGATTTCATTATATCTGGCATTGACAGAAGTAAAGTAGCTTCTATGATTTATAGCATTTACAAGAACAATGGTAAAGGGATTGGATTTTCGGAAGGGAAACCTAATGGAATCAGTCTTAAAGCATGTTGTGAATGCATTAAGGACGGATTGAAAACTTACTTTGTGCCTGAAGTTGTTGAGTCTGATATTGTTTTCCAGAACCTGAAGCTTCTAGCTCTAAGACTGAGATTAGTTCAAAGTCAAGGAACTCTAAGTCTAAGGTAATGACCAACTCTGATTCTAAGACTCCAAAGATTAAGATTTTGAAAAGATCAGAACTTATACCTTAGAGTCTGAAGAACTCAGAATCTGCTGTCTTAAAGCCTAAATTTCAGAGGAGGAAAATATTTGTTGCTTCTTGGGAACCAAATCCAAAAGGTGGTAAACCTAAGGTATTGAATGAACAGAAGCCACTAAACTTCCAGCATAAGGTAGAAAAGAAGAAGAGTAAAATCTTCAGTATTAACTCCAAAGGACCCATAAAAATATGGGTACCTAAATCTGAAATATTTGATGTTGCAGATATGCCGAAGAGTAAAAGAAGATCATAAGTCATGGTACCTGGACAGTGGTTGCTCAAGACACATGACAGGAGAAAGGTCTATGTTCCTAACCTTGACAATGAAAGAGGGAGGAACTGTGGGATTTGGAGGCAATCAAACTAGCAAGATCATTGGTACATGAACTATTGGTAACTCTTCTATCTCTATTATTAATGTGTGGTTGGTAGATGGTCTTAGACATAACCTACTTAGCATTAGTCAATTTTGTGATAGTGGTTATGATGTGATGTTTGATAAGACCAACTGCACAATAATCAACAAGAATGATAAGTCCATAATATTTAAGGGAAATGGGAAGAATAATGTCTATAAAATTAATTTCTCTGAAGTGGTTGATCAGAAGGTAGTTTTCCTTTTATCGGTGAATGATAAGAAATGGGTATGGCACAAAAGGTTGGGACATGCTGACTAGAGATTAATCTCTAAGGTTAGTAAGTTACAACTAGTCAGAGGCTTACCAAACATTGACTATCATTCATATGCACTTTGTGGTGCATGTTAGAAGGGAAAGATTATTAAATCATCTTTTAAAACAAAAGACATTGTTTCAACCTCCAGACCTTTAGAACTACTCCATATTGATTTATTTGGACCAATTAGACTGCATCTATTTTTGGAAGTAGATATGGATTATTCATTGTTGATGATTATAGTAGATGGACTTGGGTTAATTTCCTTAGAACTAAAGGTGTTGCATATGATGTTTTTAGTAACTTATGCACTCAAATACAGTCTGAAAAAGAAATGAAAATTTTAAAAGTCAGAAGTGATCATGGTGGAGAATTTGAAAATGAGCCATTTGAAACTTTTTGTGAAAAATATGGCATTGTCCATGAATTATCTTCTCCTAGAACTCCACAACAAAATGGGGTTGTAGAGAGAAAGAATAGATCTTTACAAGAAATGACTAGAACCATGATTCATGAAAATAATTTGGCTAAACATTTATGGGCAGAAGCTGTAAACACAACATGTTATGTTCAAAATAGAATCTATATCAGACCTATATTGAACAAAACAACATATGAACTCTTTAAAGGAAGAAGACCTAATATCTCATACTTTCATCAATTTGGATGTACATGAAGGAAAATCAAATGTTACAGAATAAAGCAGCGGATAAAATTTTCGATTTTCTTTCCTTGGGTCATCATGAATTTACACATATATCCGTGATTCGATTGTTAGCTCGAAGTGTGGAATCTGAAAGCTGGAAACTGGAATCACGATCACAGCAGAGCAAGCAGCAAGCAGCAAAGCCACTAGCAAGTCCACATGAACGGTGCTCCTCCAAAACTCAGTGCTAGCCAAGGAATCAGAAGTTTCGGATAGCTAGGGTTTCTTCAAAACGTGTAATCAAAAACTTCAGCACTAGGGTTTTATATATAGAACTCCTAGTGTGCTCTGCAAGTCAGAAGTCACTATTGGGCTTCAGTAAGCCGAATAACGAGTTTAGGAATTCTGCTAACTAATTAGCCTTATTTACTAAACGCACCCCCTTATATAAGTCATACTTATATATTTCTCTTTTGACCGTTCTTTGTGTGTGACCCTATAGGTTCTAGTCACGTTGGCAATAATATTAAATCTAATATTTAATACTATAAACAATGAGCGGTATCTAGCAACACATCATTGCTACCCAAGTGACAAGAATGTCAAGTGATCTAACGAAACCTTTCCATGATAATACTTATGTGTACGCTTACTCCTTTGTCCTAATATCTATATTGATCTCAAGGAATAGATTTTGTCACCCTTCTATAGATCAATATTTATATTTCTTGATTCTGAAATATACTACATAACGAATAAGTCCAATATCTTATATTTGAAGGAAAACCGATTGTGATTTCAGAATAAAGCAGCGGATAAAATTTTTGATTTTCATTCCTTGGATCATTATGAATTAACACATGAATCAGTGATTCGATTGTTACCTCGAAGTGTGGAATCTGAAAGCTGGAAACTGGAATCTCGATCACAGCAAAGCAAGCAGCAAGCAGCAAAGCCTCTAGCAAGTCCACACGAACGGTGCTCCTCCAAAACTCGGTGCTAGCCAAGGAATCAGAAGTTTCAGAGAGCTAGGGTTTCTTCAAGACGTGTAACCAAAAACTTCAGCACTAGGGTTCTATTTATAGAACTCCTAGTGTGCTCTGCAAGTCAGAAGTCACTATTGGGCTTCAGTAAGCCCAATAAC
>Ga0228711_1010459_pt1 | contig 12187 bp, 3 predicted proteins | sample MedpolnodulmetaG_2_FD_177996 | JGI IMG/M metagenome (GOLD analysis project Ga0228711, IMG submission 177996) | Root nodule microbial communities from Medicago polymorpha collected in Santa Monica, California, United States - brown nodules | ecosystem: Host-associated > Plants > Roots > Nodule...
GAATAACGTTCTTTATGATAATGTAATCTCATGATTAAGTCACACTTAATATATTATTACATGAACTATCTATTCTAAGGACTTTATTAACATTACTATAAATATAATAAAGATTGCCATATATTTTTTCAATAATAAAAGTCATGATACATAAGATAAGTTCAACATAAACTATTGGCCTCTAGGGCTTACACCAACAGTCTCATTGTGTCATGTGATTCCTTGATGTCTTGTGTGTTGTCATGTATAGGAATATCCTTCCTTTAATTGCTTGATTCGATTCATGATCCATTGATTCATATCAAGTATTCCTTCTGTCCATTTTCCTTGTGTCACTCCTTTTGAATCGAGTCAAATTTTCCTGAATAGTATCACAGTGAATCAATTCACAGTTTTCTTGAATAGTATCATAGTGAATCTATTCACAGTTTTCCTGAATAGTATCACAGTGAATCGATTCACAGTTTACTTGAATCGATTCACAAAACCTGTGAATCGATTCAAATGTTGACAACATCAATTTTTCACTTTTTCCCTGCCTGAATCAATTCAAATTTCAGTGAATCATATCATTAAACTTTCTGACTTTGATTGAATCAATTCATAAGAGTTTGAATCGTATCAATATTCATCTGGGGATAATTGAATCGATTCAATAAGTGTCTGATGCGTATCAATCTTCATTGTTCATCTGGCTTGTCATTTAGCTGTCTGAATTGATTCACACATTAAGTGAATCAATTCACTATGTTGTTTTTGGCTGAAATTTTGCACTTGCCACCCTTTTCTATATATACACACTTCTTCATAACACCCAAATCTTTGAATCATTTGCATCTATTCTCTCTAGGTCTCAAAAACTCATTGTTCATACATTCTTCAAGATTAAACACTTTTTCTTAGAATCACTTTGTACATTGAGTCCCATTGATTTTCTAGGTTTCTAGTAGGGATTGTCACTTGGTTATTTCAAGGAAATTGATTGGGCTTAATCAAGGTTCTAAAGTGAAGTGAATAATCTCATTCCACCTCCAAAGGACTTGGGGGTCTTTCTAACCGTTCTTGAAGTCGAAGGGGATTCGTTTACTGGACGTAGCATAGAAGGCTTGAGTGAAGAGTTTGAAGGGGTGCATGGGTAATCAAGGATTAGAAGATTCAAGGAGCACCAAATTCAAGAGTTAGTTGGCGTTTGGGGGAGTGTTTGCATAGGGGTTGAAGCATTAGGTTTAATTTCAAGGAACTCTTGTGAACACATTGTAATCAACATTTGTTACTTAGTGGATGACCTTGGTGAATGCGTACTTCATCAAGAAGAGTAGACATAGCTCTATTAAAGAACGAGAAAGAGGGAACTACTATTAAAATGTCGATGTTATTTCTCTTTCTTATCCTCTTTACTTTTTGCTATTGCATGTGATTAATTAGATAATTGTTAGGTTAATTGCTAAAGTTAACCTAAGTTATTTTTCACCAAAAAGATAATCTAATTCATTGAATTAGGTTTAAAATAATTTTCTTAGATCAATTGATTTCAACTTCTATTCATTTCTTCAATTTCACTTGCATTGTTTTTTCAATTGATACCTTAGTATCTTTGCTATTTTAGGTTTGGTTTGGAATTGTGAATAGTTTTGTATATTATTCAAGGTTCATTAATATATGATTGTATATAAGATTTGTATCTTGAATCTCTTAGTTCAAGAATATATATAACTCACCTTATGGACTACCAGACTCAAGGGGCTTACAAACCTCATACTCTAGAACAGTCAGACTCCGAGGGAGCTTACAAATCGTAGACCCTGTAGTCAACTTGTTAATTATATTAACAACAATTGTCATAAAATACTTATGTTTATTATCATATAAATTGGTTTGTACAATTCCTCTGAGGTTTTGATGATAACAAAGTATTACAGAAAAATTGGATGTGCTAATATATGTTCAAGTGTGCATGACGATAGATTAAAATTTAACAAGGTCTGAACATGCATAAGAGCATCATATGCAAAAGAGAAGCTCAAAGACTATGGTATAAGATCTAAAGCAAGGTCAACCAAAAGTCAACACCTTGGATCATAAGAAATGGTGCTACTCAAAAGCTGAAGACTCTCATCGGACTATGAAGAATCATCAGACTCAAAAGACCTCATCAGACTTGGAAGATCTCCATAAGACTTGGAAGACCTCCAGACTCAGAAGATATCGAGGAACCTAGACTCCACGTTAGATTTGTCCACTTCTGTAGTTGTCTCTATTAAAGACTGATAGTACAGTTTGTCTTCTTCTGACCACGTATAGAAACAAACAAAGAACTTCAAGGAAAAAGAGAATGAACAGATAATTCTTAATTCTGCAAAGGAATTTCAAATGTCTAATAAACGAAACTATCCATATCAGGCAAAGGGCCACATCTTGATTTAAAGCTTCTCAACGACTCTAATTGTGATGGCATTGGTTCTCCAATGTCTCTCAAATCCTTGCCTATATAAGGAGCAGAAGACTTGAAGAACAATAGCAAGACTCTGCTATGTTTATTGTGCCATTACTTTGCCAAAATCAAATAGCGCAACCACACTTCAAAGTTTCTTATCAAAGTTTGTATCTTAGAAATTCTAAGTCTTTACAGTCTGTTCTGATTTGTTCAGTTTACACCTCTTATTGTATATCAAGTGTAAGAACATATCTTGTTACCTAGAAGTCTCTTGCCTGTGTGCTTGAGCAGTGGAAGTCTCTTTCGGTTGTGATTGAGCATTGAAATTCTCTAACAACAATTGTAATCTAGTGAGATTATCGTGAAATCCCTTTGAATTGCAAGGGGACTAGACTTCCTTGTTTTATGGGTCAAACCAGTACAAATTGTTTTGTGTCTTCTCTCTCCCTCCCTCCCTCCCTCCCTCCCTCCCCCATCTTTGTGTTTGATATTTCCGCTGCATACAAACTCTAAATCCATCAGACTCTGACAAGTTTTGAAACACTTAAAAAAGCTTTAAGAAAAAGCCTACACAATTCACCCCTCCTCTTGTGTTTTTATCACCTTCACATTCTATATTTTCTAACTTAATATAATGTCGAACTTAACTTTCACGTAAAAACCAGTGAACTCATGGAAATTCACTAGTATTTTGCTAGTTATTATTAAACATTGATCAATAATTTTGGATTGATATAAAATATAATTTGAAATACATATAGTTAAAAGCATATATTAAATATAAAATATGCACCAATGACCCTAATTTTTTTGGATTACGTCATGTGTGTTACATTGAAAGTTGGAAGACGTATCAATTCTTATTATTGCATAAAAATATCAATTATTATTACTATTTTTTATTTTTTTTGGTTGTGCTTATTCTGTTCTGGAGATTAAACAACAGAACGATTAAAATTAATATTGGGATTAAGCAAGGCAAATTTCAAAAATTCTATATTATTTTCCAAATCATCTAAATGATTTTCAGCCATTGTCACCCATGCTTCAATTCCCTCGTATGTTTCCATCAACACAACTGTGTTTGGAGTAGCTTCTTTTGTACCACCTCTTTGTGCTATCCATAAAGGCTTTCCCCAACCAAAATCAATCTCTTTGAATCCCATATTTCCCCAACTTGTGAACACAAATGAAATTGGATTTTTAGCCATTCCTTCAAGCATTAATTCAGCACACTCATCACTCCATAAAAAACTAGGATCATTTTTCACTTTTAGAAACAATTCCTCATTAGCATTTCCAATTTCTTCTTCCAAAATTTTAACCATATCACTAGTATTAGTGTTTTTGTTGACATTATCACAAACAACCATTGTTGGCCATATTAAATTTCCTATTGATTTTTGTAACACATTCTCTCCCATCCTTCTCCTGATGTCTACAACATGTAAATTCACCACTTGCTTCATGCTTTCGTCACAAAATTCCTTCTTGTATGCTACAATCATGTGTTTACATATAAATGAAGACACTACCTTGTAGGAAGTAGGTTTTATAATTCCGTCATTTTTTGAAATTTCCTTCATTTCATTTATTGATTTGTTATCAAACAAAAATCTTCTTATAGAGCACTTGACTTCTATCTCTACTCCTTCGTTAATTTTCAACACACCTGATCTAACACCAATGGTGTTTCTTGGAGGAAAAAATGAAGAAGCAATTGATAAATTTGGCCCACAAATTTGATCCCTTGAACCATGACAAATAGAAGACCATGTTTTCAAGAATATACTACAAGAATATGCATCTAGTATTATGTGGAGATTGCACAAGCCAATAGCTATCCCACCACACTTAAAAAGGTTCACTTGGACTAATATTTGGGGCAATACTTCATTGTAAGGTTGTGTTTTGTTTGGCTCACAAGGAAGCAATTTGCTTATTAATTTCAATTTGGGTGGACTTAGGAACTCTTTCATTTCCATGTTTATTGAAGCTTCCATGTAAATTGCGCCTTCATCGTTGCAATCGATAGAGAAGATATCACTTCTTCTACCACCAAGAGGATAGAAAATTGTTAGTGCCTCAGATAGTGAGTTCTTTAGCTTTGTTGACACATTTGAGAATGCTTCCATGTCATTGGTTTTTTTATAAAATATGATTAATGGAAAATAGGTATTTAGTTGAAACACATCAAACAAACATAGTTTGTAGGTTTTGTGTTCGCTTGATGTAGGAGATGATGGTTTGATGGTTTCTATTGATGTAATGTTGATTTCCATTCTTAGAAGCTAGAGCTTATTACAAGAATTGTGTTCTTCCTTATGTGTTTATATATTATTTATTTTGATGAACGCTAAGAATGTTAAATAAAAAACCACAACTTATTAATTATCATTAATTTTTGTATACTTAATTTATTTCGAAGAAGTAGATACTTGATGTTATATAATTAACTTTAATTTATCAAGATTAAACTGCTCATATACATGTAACATATGTTCGGTTTTATATTCAATTTTTGTTTCTCGTTCTCACTCTCAAAAGCAATTTCACCATCACAAATTCTCCATGAAAGTAGGTTATGTTTACCTTATGAAAAGATTTTCTATTTTCATTTTTAAAAATATGTGTTAATTTTAACTTACTAATAAAAAGATGTGAGCCTTTTAAAATAATTCATTATGATGAAGAGAAAATAAAATTTTAGTTTTTTTCTAGAAGAAGATAAAATTCTAGTTAGAGATGATACATTTTAGGCTTAATAGCAGTTTTAGCCCCCTAACGTTCCCAAAGTTGCGATTTTGGCCCCCTAAGAAGAAAAAAACAACAAAACCGTCCCCTAAGTTTTGCATCTGTGGCATTTTTGGCCCCCAAGACCAATTTTGGCTCGGTCTACCCTGACGTGGCACCCTAAGTGAGGTGCCACGTGTTATATTTTTAATTTTTTTTAACCAAAAATTGGCCTTAGGGGGCCAAAACTGCTACAGTTGCAAAACTTAGGGGGCGATTTTGTAGTTTTTTCTTAGGGGGACAAAATCGCAACTTCGTGAAAGTTAGAGGGTGAAAACTGCTATTAAGCCTACATTTTATGAAATAATGAAAACAAATTTTTGTAGCATTTTTACTGTTTCAAAAGAATTTAGATTGTTGTTTACTTCTAAAGTCTTTTATTTTTTGTCTAATAAATTCTATTTAGAGATGGTAAATTTACTCGTTGAACAATATAAGTATAAGTGTATATTTAGTTATGCGGTGAACATAATTGATTTTTTTCAAAATTGAGTTAAACAAAATTGATTTATGTTTTGATGCAATTATGCAGAACTGATTAAAGAGATTCTTGTTTGGGTTTTGTATATTTTTAAATTTATTTTTGACAAATTGTTTATATATTTTGCCACTTAAAGAAAAGTAGTGGTGTGAATTGATTTTTTTTAAAGTTACATTATCTATAACGGACTTCCGTTAGACTTCTATTATTTTTTTTTCTTTTTCACATTGAATAGTTTGTTTCAAAACAGACAATCAATGGTTGATTTTAGCAAATCTATCTTGTTATAGTTTGTTAGATGAGACTTATACAAAAAGCTTCAACTTCAACTTCAACCCCATGTGTTTGATTGTCCTGACTTTTTATATAAGTCATTTCATCTACCAAACTATAAAAAAAAGACAGATTTGTTAAAATTAAGTATTGATTATCATTTTTGAAACAAAATATTCAATGTGGAAAAAATAGAAAATTAATAGAAGTTTCTAGAAAATCCATTATAAATTATATAACTTTAAAAAAATTAATTCACACCATTTTTCTTTGAGTGACAAAATATATTAACAATTTGTCTTTAATAAATATAAAAACATACAAAAACTAGAAAAAACTTATTTTCATCAATTATGCATCATTTCATCAAAACATAAATCAGTTTTGTTTACTTCAATTCTGACAAAATCAGTTATGTCCACCGCAAAATTAAATATACACTTCTACTCCTATTGTCCAACGTGTAAATTTGCGGTGATCTCTAATTAGAATTTAGAAGACAAAAAATAAAAGACTTTAGAAGTAAACAACAATCTTAACTCTTTTGAAACAATTAAAATGCTAAATATTTATTTTCATTATTTTAATAAAATGTATCATCTCTAACTAGAATTCTATCCTCCCCTAAAAAAAAACTGCATTACTTTCTTCTCTCCATCATAATGATTTTATTTTTTTAAAGACTCGCATCTTTCTATTAGTAAGTTAAAATTAACATATATTTTTGAAAATGAAAATAGAAAATCTTTTCATAAGATAAACATACCCTACTTTCATGGTGAAATTGCTTTTGAGTGTGAGAATGAGAAACTAAAATTGAATGTAAAACCGAACAAATGTTACATTGATATGGGCAGTTTAATTATGATAAATTGGAGTTAATTATATAACATCAAGCATCAACTTATTAAAAAAAAATCAAGTATACATAAATTAATGATAATTAATAAGTTATGGTTTTTAATTTAACGTTCTTAGCATTCACAAAAATAAATAGTATATAAACACATATGGATGAACACAATTCTTGTAAGAAGGTCTAGCTTCTAACAATGGAAAACAACGTTAAATCAATTGAAATCATCAAACCATCAGCTCCTACATCAAGCGAACACAAAACCTACAAACTATGTTTGTTTGATGGGTTTCAACAAAACACCTATTTTCCATTAATCATATTTTATCACAAAACCAATGACATGGAAGCATTCTCAAATGTCTCAAGAAAGTTAAAGAACTCACTATCTGAGGCGCTAACAATTTTCTACCCTCTTTGTGGTAGAAGAAGTGATATCTTCTCCATTGATTGCAACGACGAAGGCGCAATTTACATGGAAGCTTCAATAAACATGAAAATGAGTGAGTTTCTAAGTCCACCCAAATTGGAATTAATAAACAAATTGCTTCCTTGTGAGCCAAACAAAATACAACCTTACAATGAAGTATTGCCTCAAATATTAGTCCAAGTGAACCTTTTTAAGTGTGGTGGGATAGCTATTGGCTTGTGCAATCTCCACACATTACTAGATGCACATTCTTGTAGTTTATTCTTGAAAACATGGTCTTCTATTTGTAATGGGTCAAGGAATGAAATTTGTGAGCCGAATTTCTCAATTGCTTCTTCATATTTCCCTTTGAGAAACACCATTGGTGTTAGATCCGATGTGTTAAATATTAAAGAAGGAGTAGAGATAGAAGTCAAGTGTTCTATAAGAAGATTCTTGTTTGATAACAAATCAATAAATGAAATGAAGGAAATTTCAAGAAATGACGGAATTACAAAACCTACTTCCTACAAGGTAGTGTCTTCATTTATATGTAAACACATGGTTGTAGCATGCATGAAAGAATTTTGTGACGAAAGCAAGAAGCAAGTGGTGAATTTACATGTTGTAGACATCAGGAGAAGGATGGGAGAGAATGTGTTACACAATTCAATAGGTAATTTAATATGGCCAGCAACGGTTGTTTGTGATAATGTCAACATAAACACTAATACTAGCGATATGGTTAAAATTTTGGAAGAAGAAATTGGAAATGTTAATGAGGAATTGTTTCTAAAAGTGAAAAGTGATCCTAGTTTTTTATGGAGTGGCGAGCGTGCCGATTTAACGCTTGAAAAAGTGGGTAAAAATCCAATTTTATTTGTGTTCACAAGTTGGGCAAATATGAGATTCAAAGAGATTGATTTTGGTTGGGGGAAGCCCTTATGGATCGCACAAAGAGGTGTTACAAAAGAAGCTATTCCAAACCAAGTTGTGTTGATGGAAACATATGAGGGAATTGAGGCATGGGTGACAATGGCTGAAGATCATTTAGATGACTTGGAAAATAATATAGAATTTCTGAAATTTGCCTTGGTTAATCCCAATATTAATTTTAACCGTTCTGATATTTAATCTCCAAAACAGAATAAGCACAGCCAAAAAAAATAATAGTAATAATTAATATTTGTATGCAATAGAATTGATATATCTTTCAAGTTTCATTGTAACACACATGACCCAATCCAAAAAAACTTAGCGTCATAGATGCACATGCATATTTTATATTTAATACATGTTTTTAACTATATATATATGTATTTAAAAGTTTATTTTAATCCTTTAACTTGTTAGATTCAAGTGCAAATGGATGTTGTTCTACATACATGTCATGGCTTGTCGGATCATTTACAAGCTCAAGTATTGGAGGTACTGGTACATTATTACTAGGTCAAACAAATTCATCTGTCATATTCTGAGTATAAGAATTATATTTTGTTGGTGTCATTCAAAATGATTAAAATTTCTATTATATTTGTTATATTGTTGGTATCATTAAAAAAGTTTGATATAGTTTGTTACAATATGAAAGTGCAATATATATTATCTATACCTACAATTTAATCAAAATCAAAATAATTTTAATAAAATATTTACAGAAACTATTGTTCGTAATTTATACATATTAACACAATAAAAAATGTGGATATACGAACGATTCACACTTCCTTATGTCTATGGTTAAAATAAGCTCTTGTATAGTTAAGATCAAAATCATTCCAATAAATTTCGTAATATTTAAGTAGGGACTATTTTCCCCTAAAAAAAGGTAGGGACTATTTTTCTTTCAAAAAAACATAATGGAGTCACTGCAATTTTGATTTTTTAATTAGTTAAGTAATTAGTATAATTTTTTAGGTTAAATATGTTTTTGTCTTTATAAATATATCAATTTTTTGTTTAAGCCCCCTTAAAAAATTTCTTTCACTTGTAATCTCTAAAAAAAATTCAATCTTCAGTTTTGATCCCTACTTTTAAGTCAACTCAAAAGGGTTGGAACAACCTTTGGTTAGAAACAGACTCGACTTTGGTTACTCTAGCTTTCAAATCATCTAAGATAGTTCCCTGGCAGCTAAGGAACAGATGGGGAAATTGCAAGGTCAAGGTTTCTTCAATGAATTTCTTTGTCACTCATGTGTATAGGGAAGGAAATTACTGTGCTGATATTTTGGCCAACATAGGAATCTCTCTACAAACCTATGCTTGGTGGGATCATATACCTAGCCAAATTGGTTCAGAATTCAATAGAAATAGGCTAGGCATGACTAATTTTAGATTCTCTTGATGTATTGAGGGTTTTGGTTTTGTCCCCCCTCTCTTTTTGGTTTTTATATAATTTTATGGGGCTTGCTTTCTTAGCAAGTTTCCTTTCTTCTAAAAAAAAAAAAAAGTCAACTCATGTGTAGCCTTTATATTTTTGAATGAAAATTTTCAAGAATGATTAAAATACTATAAAAGTCTCTCCTAAAAAAATTCACTGATACTCTTTGCATGCATCTCCACTCATGTAGTGCATCTTTTACGCGTTGTATAGTGCATAGACACCAGAAAATTTCTGGCTTTCCACGAACTCCAGAAAATCATTGATGCTTTGCTTGCTTTTGCTCAGACAACCTGTCAAATAAATCAAATAACATATCTAGTAGAACTAACTCCCAACATTTCATTGCTTTTTGGCAAACAATGAAAGTATGAGTGGTTGCATGCCTGGGTATCATGGAGGCAGTGAGCATGGAAGGGGGTACTGATTAAGGATAGTTGCGGCATCTGCTTACTCATGTTGGGTGGTTGTATAGTAGAAGGTTGAAGTGTGTGCAAATATTAATTATTTCTAAATCAAAATTATTAAATATGATCAATGATCTACTATGTTGCAAGATAGATTAATAACAATGTATGACCCGCCACTTTTAAGTGGAATCTATTTCTAAAGTGTGAAACCCACCATATTTTAAGCCAATTAAAAAGTGAGTGTTGGAAAGAGTGTTGTTATCACTACTCACCAATTCTTTTAATTTTTTTTTACAAATAGTCAAACTTCTGTCAAAAAAAAAAATTTCCCTAAAAACTTGATTATTAGAATATTATTATGACATTGTGTCATACCCCATTTTTTTCTCATTTTTCTTACCCATTTTTACTCGTTTTTTAAAGCCGAGAAGTTTCGTCGTTTCAGACGAAATTTCGGCATAGAGGTATTTTGAAATACCTCATTTTGGTTACCGAAAGGGACAATTTTAAGTATTTTATTATTTTGTTTTATTTTCTTTATTATTTATTTAATTTATTAATTTCTTAGTCATTTTTAGTTTATTATATTTTATTTTATGTCATTTTATTATTTATTTCCTTATTTTTATTAATTATTTTCGTTTTTTTATTAGTTAAATTTTAATCATGTTTTTAAATGTCCAAGAGTCCTTTAGTCTTGTCCATGTGTCAATATCCTATTGGTTCATCCAAAGCTACAAGGGTACTTTTTAGTCCAATCAGAAGGGGACACCTCACCTGCATACCTGCAAACCTTAGTTTTGTCATACACTCTGACCGAGTCACATCACACTGCCCAATCTCTGACAACGGCAGTAATCAATAAAATCACCCAAAAACTCTAATCCTCCAACTTTCGTTTTCTTTTCGGATCAAACAACAAAAATAGTCAGAAATTTCCAGTGTTCATCACAAACCCTCAAAAATATTCATACATTATTTTCCAGAAAATAAATCATCACACAATCTCATACAAACTCATCATCAACCATAAACATCAATACATCCACAAAAAAATCATCAAAAACCTTCTGAGGGACATGAGTGTCCTAGATGGGATTTGAGTGTCCTAGATGGGATTTGTCCCTCCTCATAACAGGAGATGTATCTTTAGTCCTCTTGATGAAATATGACTGTAAAATTGCATGGCCATGCCGAACTAAGTCAATATGAGATATTAGACTTATTCGTTATTCAGTATATTTTGGGATCAAGAAATATAAATATTGATCTTTACAAGGGTGACAATATATATGCCTTGAGATCAATATAGATATAAGGACAAAGGAGTAATTGTACACATAAATATTATCATGGAAAAGGTTTCGTCAGATCACTTGACATTCTTGTCACTAGGGTAGCAATGATGTGTTGCTAGATACCGCTCATTGTTTATAGTATTAAATGTTAGATTTAATAGTATTGCCAACATGACTAGAATCTATAGGGTCACACACAAAGTACAGTCAAAAGAGAAATATATATGAGTATGACTTATATAAGGGGTGCGTTTAGTAAATAACGCTAATTAGTTAGCAAAATTACTAAACTCGTTATTGGGCTTACTGAAGCCCAATAGTGACTTCTAACTTGCAAAGCACTCTAGGAGTTCCATAAATAGAACCCTAGTGCTGAAGTCTTTGTTACACGTTTTTTGAGAAACCCTAGTTCTCTGAAACTTCTGATTCCTTGGCTAGCACCGAGATTTGGAGGAGCACTGTTCGTGTGGACTTGCTAGAGGCATTGTTGATTGCTGCTTGCTTTGCTGTGATCGTGATACCAGATTCCAGAATCCACACTTTGAGGTAACAATCGAATCACTAGTTCTTGACAATTTGTAATGATCTAGAGAAAGAAAATCGAAATTTTTTATTTCGCTGTTTATTCTGTAAATTCGATTTTCCTTCAAGGGTGTCCATTAAACATTGGAGGTTTGTTTGAACCAGATGACTTATCTTCAGTACCATAATCACATGATACAACATTATGACCAGAACTGGAACCTTCAACAGTTGACATGTTTTTCTCAGATCTTTTTCTGTTACACTGTTAAGTGCTAAGACAAACAGAACCGAGGCTCCTGATACCAACTGAAGGTGAGAAAAACTCAAG
>Ga0228711_1010460_pt1 | contig 12186 bp, 7 predicted proteins | sample MedpolnodulmetaG_2_FD_177996 | JGI IMG/M metagenome (GOLD analysis project Ga0228711, IMG submission 177996) | Root nodule microbial communities from Medicago polymorpha collected in Santa Monica, California, United States - brown nodules | ecosystem: Host-associated > Plants > Roots > Nodule...
ATGAAAGTCCACTTTTTTTTTTAGTGAAAGATTTGTTAGGCACGTTTAAATAAGGTATATAATAACGTAGCTATGCTATATGTCGCGAGCAACATTATCCCGATAATTTCACGATTTTTTTTTTTTATATCTTTTTATAATATTAGACACTAGTTAGACTTATATGAGACTATTAAGCACCGAGAACCGCCACACTGTTGTCTGCAGATGGCTTCTAAAATTGATATTAACCAAGTAGATGATTGTTTTCCATGATGTCCATAGATAAACAAAGAAAAACTTATGGAAAACATTATTAGAACTCCAATTAGTAAATAAATGTAGCAAACTCTCTCTGCTACCATCATCATGAACCAAAGGTGATTCCAAAGAGTTGCAATTCTCTGCAAGTTTGAACTTTCAGCAAAACACCAACCACACTTGCAAACATTTTTCAAGAGTAAGAACTACCAGTTCCTTGGCATCTTAAAAGCCAAAAAATCTTCACGGGTAAACATAAAAGGAATAGGAAAGTGCAGAGGAGAAAAGAAGATTGGTATTGCCTTGTTGGGGTGGAAGATGAAAGAGAGAGAGATAGGGAGAGGAGAGAGCACAAAGTAAATTAATTAAATTAAATAAAATAGTGAAAATCAGTGAAGGCTGGCTTTGCCACATCATTCGGGATGCACCTTGTCGCGATAACTAGCATTTCTCATAACTTCATATGAAGGTTTAGTCAAAAAAATAATAATAATAATAACGTCATATGAAGGTATAATAAGGTATATAAATTAAACTTCATCGTAAGAAAAAAATAAAAAATGGCACGTTTGAATATGTTTTTTGAGGTGACGTTTAATTTTTTATTGTTAGGTTTAAATTGGTTTTCCTATACCATTTTCACGTATGTATTTTTTTTTTAACGTCTAACACCAATTCAAATAATCACCTTTTTATATTTTATTGTCATGTTTATTTTTTTGTTATGTCTAAATCTTTTACTCTTAATATTTTTTTGAGCGAAACTCTTTATATTTTAATAATACCATATAAAAGAATATATTAAATTAATAAATGTAAATTAATAAATTCTAAACCCTTAACTATTAATGAATATCAATTTTACTATGAATTAAGAATGTCATTTTACATTTATAAGTTAGTTGAACAACTAATTTTATCAAACACTTTAATTAGTTTATCAACTATAAGTCACCGGTTATCAGTTATCTGTTATCAGCTATAAACTATCAGCTATAAGTTATAAGTTATCAGCTAACTTACCAGCTATCTGCTATATTTACTAAACAAAGCCTTAAACTTTTTGTTTCTTAAACTAATAAAATATGTGGTGACTGAAAAATGCATGTATTTTTTTTTCCGTGTTATTTTCACTAAAAATGCATCTAGATTTAACCCAAACGCAAAATGTTACCCTAGATTTAACCTAACTTCAATGATTAATTTTACTGTATTACCCCTATTTAATTAATCCTATTTAATCTAATCAAAATGTTATTTTCAAATACTTCTGAAATCTCTTATCTTTTATCTCATATTCCTTAAAGTTAACCTGAACGCAAAATGTTGCCCTAGATTTGACCTAACTTCAATGATTAATTTTATTGTATTACCCCTATTCAATTAACCTTATTTAACTTAATCAAAATGTTATTTTCAAATACTTCTGAAATCTCTTATCTCTTATTCCTTAAAGTTAACCCGAACGCAAAATGTTGTCCTAGATTTAACCTAACTTCTATAATTAATTTTACTGTATTACCCCTATTTAATTTAATCAAAATGTTATTTTCAAATACTTCTGAAATCAAAAACAACAGATCGCTCCTAAATCTAATCCATTCCTATTTCCGCTCCTATTTTTTTGAAATAAGAGATCGCTCCTATTTTGTTAGCAGATCGCTCCTATTTTTTTTGAAAAAACAGATTGTTCATATTAATCCAATCCTTGCTTAACAAATTATCCTTTATATTATGCATATATTCAAACAAATGTGATTTATGAGAATTGAACCTTGAATCTCTTTTTTACACTCATTTAACGTCTCAACACTTTAGCTATTGGGTAACATTTTATGAGATAGAAAGTTTATTTAATATGTGTTGATTTATAAATAATTTATGCGAATACTAAACAGTACGTCAAGTATGTCAGACCCGTGCGATGCACGGGTCAAAAGTCTAGTAGTTTAAATAAAAAACATCTAAAAAAAAAAATTACAAAAAAATAAAAAACAACGCTTATAATATACAAAAGTTTGATTTTTTATAACCTGTGTTACATTTTTTTTTTGACGGAAACGATTTCATTTAAACACGTACCAAATCGGTTGCGACAACAAAAGCAATATAAGAAGGAGTTTCCTCAATCCAAACAAACTCACTCAAATCTAAAGCAAACTTAGCTAGAGCATGAGCGACAGAGTTACCAACTCTTCGCACATGAGAAACTAAAAAAGAAAAAAACAAACAACTAAGACTCCTACTACAATCATCAATCACCAAGCCAAAATAAGAATTGCCATCGCTATGCGACTTCAAAGCCTTAACCACATTAAGAGAATCACCTTCCACAATAATGTTTCTGAAACTCATATCATAGGCAAATTGAATTGCCAACCGAAACCCAAGAGCTTCAGCAATGGTAGCATCAGGAAGTGCCTCAAAGTTCCACGTAGCAACTGCTAAAACAAAACCTTCTGAGTCTCGAACTATGGCTCCTACACCCCATTTATTATCAACTGAATCATATGCATCAATGTTCAATTTGAAGGAAGATGTAGGAGGAGGAGTCTAAGTAGAGAGGGAAGATATAAAGATAGTTGGCTCCACATCAACCTGAGTATTCTTAAGTCCTTTGTGATCTTCAATGATATTCCAAGCTTTTCGGACAATGCTCACCGCTTCAATATTTCTTCCTTCAAAACAAATTTTGTTACAAGCATACCAAAGTCCATAACAAGGTGATGAAACATATACTATAACATGAGAGGGGGCTTTGGAGATAGTGTTTTCCAACCAATCAATGAAAGACATGATATTCCTTCAAACCGAATTCCCAAAGGAGACAACAACCAAGCTTGTTTAGCATACCAACAATTCATAAAAATGTGATCTAAATCTTCGTCTCCTGATTTGCATCGGGGATAGAAAGGGTCGAACAACATACACTTTTGAATAAGTTTCTTTTTATCTGGGAGACTATCTTTAAGAATCATCCAAGGCAAGTGAACATGCTTAGGGACTGTACTTTTTTTTTTTGACAAAAACAAAATGATATTCATTCATTCAAATCGAGAGATTACATCATTCAACACCGCTAAAAACGTGAAGGATGAATCTGCGAACAACTCACAGCATCCAAGTTGATAGCATATAACGACATAATGCCTACAAAAATATATGATAAAATTAAAGTGACCGGAATATCCATGGCCTCCGGATCTGCAACGTTGACGCCCAAATCTTTGATTGAATAATCGATCTTTCAATATGAATCAAATGAACACCACACGTAGACGGAATATCAAACAACGCCGCACAAGACGATGAACAACAAACCACCACACTTAGATGATGAAATCACAAAGAAAAAAAACCCTAGATCTATGTGAAAATCACTTAGTTAGATTGAAATAGAGAGAAAAAGATGAAGAGGGGTGATTTCAGGTCTAGAATTGACCCAAAACCACCCCTCAATGAAGAAACTGTAAGAGAAAACCTAGAGAGAAAAAACTAGGGCCTAGGGACTCTACTTATTTTCCATAATTTCGACCACAAAAGAGATGGATTATTATGCATAGATACTGTGGAATATCATAATCTAAAGGGCAGCTTGTGGCGCCAAAGGCATGTGCCATAGAACAAATCAGGTTGTGCCACGTGCCCAAGGCTTTTCTTTAAATTTTTATTAAAAAAAAATTGATTAAATGTGAAACACGTTGCCTTTTTAATTGCAACACTCTCTTTTAACCGTGTGAAGTGTCTTCTCCATCCAACACCACTATCCACCATTCTTTTGCTACTGGTGACCAAATAATCTCAAGATTAACATGTTGCACAAAACTAATATAAAGCCAATTTGCGTCAATTTCAATGGTTTCTTAAATTGAAAATCTTTGAGTGGCACAAGAGTTCAAGGACCTGCTGAAAAACATCCTCTGTTACTTCCTCAATGGAAACCATTGTTTGGAATTTCTCTTAGATGGGTTTTGAATTATAAGTCATGTGGGTCTTTGTTTCTGCCATCAAAACTAGAACTTGGTAAGGTTTGAAGATGGGTGTTTCAAAGAGAACTTCTTTCACGGATTTATCTTCTAGTGATGTGGAGCTTTTTCATGGGTTTGATTTGGTATAGTGAGGATCTTAGTTGTTGGTGGATTTTGAATGAGATATGGTTAAGGGTTTGTGACTCTGCTGAAGCGATTGAAAGATGGTAGCGCGGAAGTGTGTAGCGGCGGTGGGCAGTTGATTGAATTGTTGAAGTTGCGGGAAGAGAGAAAGAGAAGAGAACAAGGGGAAGAAACGCGTTGTGTTTCTCTCTTTCTCATTTAATCAAATTAAAATAAAAGTCTTGGACAAGTGGCACAATCTGATTTGCTCAATGGCACATGTCTTTGGCGCCACTAAGGCACCGAAGTGCCACCCTAATCCGCTAAACCAATTAATTGCATCTTTTAATACTTTAATGGAGATGCATTTGGGTGTATAATAGTTTTACGTTATCGTCTTATAAAGAATTCATCATATTTTCATATAAGTGTATTATAATTGCTTTTTAAAATTAATTAGCCATTGTTTGGTTCTGCGTCGAGAGGTCTTAAACGTGTGTTTACTGCTGCGAACATGACTCTGTGGCATTTACGTGAGGTTTGGCAATAAGATAAAAATGTGATTCTTTCTCTAAACAATCAATTATAGTTGAAGCTACTCCGTATAACTTTTGCGTTTGGCCAAAATCAATTTGATAAAAGTCACATGATACTTTCCAGCTTTACCCACTTTTTCTTCCTAAGTTGTGTTTTTGTTTTGTTTTGTTCTACAATACCTTATCAAGAGGTTAGGGATAAGTACAAAAATGAGCTTCTTGTTTTATTATAAAAACAGGCTTATTGTTTTCTTACTATTGTTACCTTTTACTTAATAAATAAACTTATTTGTCAATATTTTATTTAATCAATTTAACATAAAAAAAATCTCTCAAAAGAATTAACATAAAAGAAAATCAAAGATGACAAAAAAGTGTCTCAGGTCCCCGTGAACTTAACTCAGTTAATAGGACATTGCATATTATATGTAGAGATCAGGGTTCGAACCTCAAATACTCCACTTATTCACCAAGGTGGATTTCTAGCCAATATGTTACTTGACAAAAAAAAAATTGTCTTAGATATATGAACCCATTATATTAATAATTATATTAATCTCATATTTTTATTGTCCATTTAATAAAAAAATAAATGAGAAAATTTATCTATATACACACCATAAAACTCATTTTGGTCATTCACACGTTCAAAAGCAATTTTGACATGAATATTTAAACAACATCTTACATACAAATTACTTCTGTTTAGAAGGTAACCAAATATAAATCATTTTACATTCAACTCACTTTTAACCAAAACTAATTCTATAAAATCAAATCAATCAAAATCAGCTATCGTCACCATCCAATCAAGCACACACTTAGCAAAATATGTGTACATTCACACAAGCGTGCATATTTTTATTTGGTAGTTAGGTCGATATTATTTTATAATTTTTTTTGAAAGAAACAAAACTGATTGATTTTCCTTAAAAAAAACTAAATGATTTCATTCATAACTTCCAACATAATACAAGATGACATATGATAATAAATTTAGGAATTAATAAGCGTGTGACAATACTGCTCTAACAAACAAATGAACAACATTAGTTGATTATCTCATAATAAAACTTATATTAAAGATTTGTGTAGAACTAAGCAAAACTTTAAAAAGGCGTCAAAATTGGAATTGACAATGAATTTGTTGTGGATGTCTTCAACCACATGCTTTTTTTTAATGACGAAGGTTAATATATTAATTATTATGATACTTTTTTCTCTTTATCAGGACTCGAACCTTAGATTTGACTTCATTGTTATGTTAATTTTCTCTTTGATTTCTAACCTATGAATTTGACCGAATATTTTTTTAATATTTATTCAAGAGTTTCTTGTCAAAAAAGCTATTTTTTTTTTAGTATTAATATCATTTTATTGGAAGCAATGCTATATATTAATAATAAGTGATAATATCAAAATTTTGACAAAAAAAGTGATAATATCAAAACATAATAATAAGTGAGTCTTCTTTACATAAGATAAATCAATAATTCAATATTCTCAAAGGTCAAAGATACAATTACAATAAACAAATATTTGTCTGGATGTGTTATATTATTTTTTTTTGACAAAAGGATGTGTTATATTTATTATTCAAAGTCATATTCATGATTCACATTTATTATTATTGAACAATTTTTATTATTATTATTATTATTATTATTATTATAACGCTAATACAATGATTTAGTCACACTCCAATCCAACTCGTAATGTTATTTTATTTTAAAAAGAATCACTAGTCAAATGCATAATAACTAGTTTATACGAGCTTATCTTAGTTGATATGGATATTGTATAATATATGTAGAGATCGGGGGTTTAAACCTCAGACTCCCAATTCATTCACACGAAAATAATGAATTTATAGTCATTATAATACTCTCTCCGTCCCATAATAAGTGAACATTTTGTGAAAAAATATTGTCCTAAAATAACTTACTCGTTTCACTTTTCGATGCAATATTAATTACTTTTCTTCCATTATAGCTATAATTAATACTATTTTCATCACTCTCGTTCAACATATTCTACTTTGCATTTATGATAATGCTAAATGCACTAATACTTAAAACCATTTTTCTCTCTCGTTCACTAATATATTTTTCTTAATAAATGTGAAATGAGTAAAAGACTCACTTAAATTGGAACAGAGGAGTACAGGAGAAGAAAAAAAAGAGACAATGACATTTATACATAATTAATTGAGAAATGATATTTGTACGACCATTTGTGACAACCTTTTGACAACTTTCTCTTTCATACTCACATTATATTCTTATTCTCTCTCTTTTTCTCTCTCCATTGTTTTTGATCAATGAAAAGAGAGAAAAAAGAAGTTGTCACATAAGTTGTCTAAAATGAGTTGTTCAAATATCACTGCTCTAATTAAATACAGTAATCATTTGTCATTGTATTATGCATGCTTTTTGGTGTGATGCCGCAACATCCACCAACTTTGCAAGTGTGCAATCCTCCTCGCGATACCTTAATGTGATAGAGAAAGTTTTTTGTTTGATACCGGTATATACTCACTTTAATTTTATTTATATGAAATATTTAAGTCAACAAAAAGTAATGTATCTGGTTAAGAATTTAGACTAAGTTCATTAACTTTTGTGGACCGAAATATTTATTATAAATATGACCGGAGTGACCAGTTCTTTTACACCCCTACCCACACTGGAACTTTTATTCTGTCACTAAGTAGAAACCGAAACTCTCTTCTTGCATACAACAAACATGTTTTGTACTTCTTGTTATAACATTATTATTACATAATACACTTTGCTCACCAGCTTTTCGATCACTTCAAGGTTTTCTCTTCTCTTCGAGCTGTAATGATTCGTTTCTCTCAATCTCTAATCTTCATTAGTTTTATGTGATTCTCTTACTTTGACTTGTTATTGTTGGAGCTCATGTACATTGTCCTAAACTCGGTTTGGTAATTTTAGTTTATTTTTCAGGCTAATTGTATAACACACAAGAAAAATAGTGTTATACTGCCCACAATTTTCTTCCCCACTATCAGATTAAGAAGTTCCATCATATCTCACTCAATCCAATGATGGAAATAAATTTGTGAATGGTACAACACGTACTTCGCTTATGCACCATAAAACTAGCTTATTTTTTCATATTTGAATGTTTGATCAAAAGAAATTGCATACAATGAACCCTTTTAGTTCTTCTTTGTTTTGTTTTGTTTGATTCTTTGTTTCTTTTGATGGTGTAATTATGCTATAACACTATGAGTGTCCAAGTTTCAATTTTTATAACACCCTTTGTGATTTCACTAGATTATTTATTTCCATAAATTTATTTTCATGGGAATTCAACTTTGTCGAGTATAGTTGATATTTACTTATAAATGTACAGGTGGATCAAGCAAAGCAAGGATTTATATACAAGGGGCACATTGATTATATGATGGAGCTGCAACATCTTTTCCATCGGTGATGTAGGTAACATTTAAAGAACTTTGATGCCAAAATCATGTTTTTTTTTGTGTTTTTGTTTCATTATTTTTTTAAATCAATGTGTATGTTCCGCCAAACCTCGTATATGTCAAGTTATTAGGCATCTTTGGATTGACTTATTTGACCTTAATTATAGACATAAACAATTGTGTTTTTTTAAGAACTTATGAAAACGACTATGATGTGTTCATGAGTTGTTTTTAACTTATTTCCATGAGTTCTCTATGAAAGCTTATTGCTTATACGAAAACAATTTCATTTTTGTTTTATCTTGCGTAATAGCAATAACTTATTCATGGACTCTTGTCTTGGAGCTTTCAAAATTTGTCTCTAACTTAATATTATTTTCTTAAATTTGCCATTTTTTTAATTTTTTTTTCCCTCATTCCTAAGGAAATCATTTGAATAGACACTGGCGAGGAACAAATGCATACAAAAGATTAAGATAATCTTGGTTCGTATTGTGGTTTTAATCATACAATGGAGAAAAATGGGAAAGTATTAATGAATAAGTATGAATTTGGCAAAAAATTAGGCCAAGGAAACTTTGCAAAAGTTTACCATGCAAGGGACCTGAGAACTGGTGACAATGTTGCAATAAAGGTTATTGACAAGGAGAAAGTTCTAAAAGTCGGAATGCGAGTTCAAATCATGCGTGAAATTTCGATTATGAGAAAAGTTAAACACCCTAATGTTTTGCACCTTTACGAGGTTTTGGCCACCAAAACAAAAATTTATTTAGTCTTAGAGTATGCCAAAGGTGGAGATCTTTCAGATAAAATAGATAAGGTTCGAATCAATGAGAATCAAGCAAGAAAATATTTTCAACAGTTGATCAGTGCTCTAGATTTTTGCCATAAAAAGGGTGTATACCATCGAGATTTGAAGCCTGAAAACTTGCTTCTGGATGAGAATGGTGTCCTCAAAATAGCAGATTTTGGATTGGGTACATTTGTAGAATCCCATGACCGCAACATAATGTTGCAAACATTGTGCGGAACTCCAGATTATGTAGCTCCAGAGGTTGTTCTTAGAAAAGGTTATTATGGAGAGAAAGCTGATGTTTGGTCTAGTGGATTAATCTTATTTGCTCTTTTGGCAAGAGGGGTGCCTTTTTATGATTTGAGCGAAAGAAAAATGCATAGGAACATCATACACGGAAAATACAATTATCCGAGTTGGTTTTCAATTGACGTAAAAAGACTGTTAACCAAAATTCTTAATCCGAATCCGAGTGCTAGAATATCTACCGCTAAAATAATGGAAAATCCTTGGTTTAGAAAAGGATTACATTTGAAAACAGTTAAAGTCGAAAGAGATGTTCCAGATGCGGCTGCAGATGTTGAGTCTGATAAATTCATTGACTTGTATGAAAATGAAAGTGTTGTTGTTGATCTAAATCAAGATTCGGTTCAACCGAAATATCTTAATGCTTTTCACATACTTTCTCTATCTGCAAGATTCGATTTGTCTGTCCTTTTTGAGAGGAATGATGATGAAATTGAAGACATCAAGTTTACCTCCATGAGCTCGGCCTCCTCTATCATATCAACAATAGAGGATATTGCACACATTTTGAAGATGAAGATAGTAAAGAATAACGGAGAGATGTTGAAGTTAGAGAGACCGCAGGATCGTCCAAAAGGGCCGCTTACCATTTCTGCTGAAATATTCGAGTTTGCTCCATCTTTCTTTTTGGTCGAGTTAAAGAAGTCATGTGGTGATGCATTAGAATACCAGAAGATATTGGAGGAACATATAAGACCAGCTCTCAAAGATATTGTTTGGATTTGGCAGTGAGCAACATCACAACACTAGCCAGATGGTGTCTAGTACATAAGACATTCATTGATTTCGCGTATTTTGAATTATTTTCTTCTGTAACAAATTTTAGTATGATGATTGAACTTCTCAATGTTTAAACCAAAAATTTCAATAACTCGTTTTTCCATGTTATATACATCCTTGATTTTAGTCCTTGAATTGTTTTTACTAGTTTTAGTCGTGAAGCGTACAAATTCAAGAAAAGTTTAGCCAAAACTTATCTTATTTCTTTGTTATCAATGTAATTCATTGTTGCCACATATTCAACATGTATGGCTGATTATGAAATGTGACCTTTTCATTTTTATGAATGGATCGATGAATCAATGAATGAATGAAACTTTAAACATTTCACCAATAAGTCAATGCTTGCACAAGCATTGCTTTAATTAATACAGACCAATTTTCAATTCAATTTCCATATTCTTTATTTAATAAATGAACTAAATCTTCTTTCAAAAAAAAAAAAAAGAACTAAATCTTGATCCACTAAATTTATTTAGTTTTTGGATTTTCTGTGTAGTATATGGTGCATTCTTTAAAGCACGTGATGAAATGAGAATATTCATGAATAGGTTTTCACATGATCACAACAGCGTATTTTGCAAAAATTGCAACCCTTGAGAATATTCATGAATAGGTTTAGGGTACATTGTATGGTTTGTGATCTCTCTCTTTTTTAGATATACTGAAGGCACGCACATAAGGTCATCTCTCAAAGATGATCCACTAAAAATTTGCCCCTGCATGCCATATACATGTTCTTTGGTTTTAGTCCTTGAAATTTTCACGCGGTTTTAGTCCTATTACATATACATGTAGAAAAGTTTAGCGGAAACTTATCTAGTTGTTCATTGATATCACATATGTGATATGTATGATTGATTGTGAAATGCGACCTTGCAATATTGTTATCAATGAATGAAAGTTTAACTAATTTATTAATAAGCCAACAAGTGCAAGATGATTGCTTAAATATTTACCTATTGTAGATTCAACTTTTGTGTTCGTTAATAAATATACTCAATCTTGCCCCTCCATAATTATATTTCAGATTTTGTATTCACAATATGGTGCATTTTGTAAAGCACATAGTGGAATGAGACTATTAATGAATATCTTTTCACATAATCATAAATGCTTCTATTTTGTGAAAATCCCCAATGTTGCAAGTTTCATCAATAGATGCCAACTCCATATTTTTCTTTGTAAAGTTTAGACTTTAGGGTATATAGTATGCATCACAATTCACAACCCCTCTTTTCAAGTTATAGAGTGTAAGCTATTATAGCTTGAAGCTCTAATAAATTTTTTCCCTCAACTTGCACCATTACATGCATCTTTTGGAAGGCCACGAATGTTCTGATTTGAATGCACTTCATAGTTATTTAAAATTATACTATTCCATAAATAAAAAAATTGAAACATTGTATTTGCACATGAAATTTTATTGGCAAAACCAAGATAGATAAACCATTGATTGCACATATAATTTACTACAAGGTGTAAAGAGTATTTTACACTTAACATGCCCTACCTACTTAATGGAGTAGCTAATGTTTATACATAGTACAGTACTTGTTAATTTTTGTTTTGGGGGCCAAAGTTGGTTTCTCACTTTCTTGGATTTGGACCCCATACTTTAATTTTCTTTAAATATATCTAAGATTTCCGCTCTGCCCCCAGCACAATTCGCTCCCACCCAGCTGAAAATACCATAATACCCTTGCGTTAGTTAAGTCACGCGGCATGACTTAACTAACGCACGTTGTAATGTATGCATGACTTAAGTAGCGCTGCGTGAGTTAACTCACGCAGTGTGACTTAAGTCATTTATTAGCAAAATAGAGACACAATGCCTCATTTTTCCAACTTCTCCGAACACGAAATTTTCCCCTCCAAGTGCGATTTTCACCATTCTTGCGCCATTCAAAGCCAATTTCTCCCACAATATCAAGTAAGTGATGATTATCCTACTTCATTGCATTTTTTTGGTTGAAATTTTCGAATTTT
>Ga0228711_1010463_pt1 | contig 12183 bp, 12 predicted proteins | sample MedpolnodulmetaG_2_FD_177996 | JGI IMG/M metagenome (GOLD analysis project Ga0228711, IMG submission 177996) | Root nodule microbial communities from Medicago polymorpha collected in Santa Monica, California, United States - brown nodules | ecosystem: Host-associated > Plants > Roots > Nodule...
ATCACTGATGATACCAGAATCCGTGCTGCTGTTCCTACTATCAAATACTTGACTGGTTATGGTGCTAAAGTCATCCTTTCCAGTCATCTGGTATATTATCTATCTCTGCATCCGTGAATGTGTTTTTGGTTTTTTATTATGATTCGTGTTATCTTGCTGCAACGATCCACTGAGATTTTAACCGATAATGATATTTATGGTTTTTGTTTTCATTTAATTTAATTCTGTCAAGGTTTATTAGTATAATTGTTATGGGATTGCCATTTTAGTTTTGTTTTTTAGATTTACTAATGAAGAGATAAAGAAACTAAGGGCCGTTTGGATTGACTTATTTTTGACATTATGAAAATTAGCTTGTGAATAATATATAAAAGCTTATTTATTTGCATAAGCTGTCTTGCATAATCTCAAAAAGCCAATCCAAACGGGCCCTAAGTGTGTTATTAGTGTCTAGTGAGTGGTTGTAGTAACTTGAAGTTTGTTCAATATGAGTATTGTTAGTGGTAAGTTACTTGTTGCCATGATCCATTGATATTTGATATTTGTTGTTCAAAAAGAATAATAATAGTAACCGTGAAAGCAATGTCATATATGTATTTGTGGATTTTAAGTGACTGATTTTGATCCTGGTTGTGGTGAAATGTTTTTTTTTGTCTGTTTTACTTTGCTGTGATTTATTTATCTAGTATTTGAATGAGATTCGTAAAACATATCAATCTGAAGGTATATTATGTGGTTATGGGGTTGCCATTTTAGTTTTGTATTATTGATTTACTGATGAAGAGTTTGAGAAACTATGAGTGTTAGAGAAGTGTGATATAGTGACTATTGAGTGATGGTAGTAGCTTGATGTTTTTTCTTGAATCTTGTTTTCAGGGACGTCCAAAGGGTGTAACACCTAAGTACAGTTTGAAGCCTCTTGTGCCAAGGTTGTCTGAACTTCTTGGAACTCAAGTGTGTCTACTAAACTTTTCTGTTCTAGTTTTGCATTGCGTTCCATCATTCTTATTTGCTTGTTTTCTTTGTATATTAATCATGTCGATTTTTCTTGATTATAGGTTAAGATTGCTGATGACTGTATTGGCGAGGAAGTTGAGAAGTTGGTTGCACAAATTCCAGAAGGTGGTGTTTTGCTTCTAGAGAATGTGAGGTTCCACAAGGAAGAAGAGAAGAATGAGCCTGAATTTGCAAAGAAGTTGGCTTCCCTTGCTGATCTTTACGTGAATGATGCTTTTGGCACTGCCCATAGAGCTCATGCTTCTACAGAAGGCGTTGCTAAATACTTGAAGCCATCTGTTGCAGGATTCCTTATGCAGAAGGTATGTAGGGAGTAATTGCAATTTCATTATATAATTGACGGTGTTGTTAAATAGCGGTGTTATAGTTTAGCAGAAATAAAAAAATATTGCTAATTGTTCTCGGATATGATATTTCGTACAAAATAATGTCTAATAGCGGCTATAGCAATGTTGTGATACGTAATTTGAACAGACCGCGGTCTGCGAATGACGACACTGATATATTTGTTGATTAATGTAGTTGATTGATTTGTTGTAATGTTCAATTGTTCCAGGAGCTTGACTATCTAGTTGGAGCCGTGTCGAACCCCAAGAAACCATTTGCTGCTATTGTTGGTGGTTCAAAGGTGTCTTCCAAGATTGGAGTTATTGAATCCTTGTTGGAGAAAGTTGACATTCTCTTGCTTGGTGGAGGTATGATTTATACCTTTTACAAGGCTCAGGGTTATTCCATTGGGTCCTCTCTTGTGGAGGAAGACAAGCTTGATCTTGCAACTTCACTTATGGAAAAAGCCAAGGCGAAAGGAGTTTCCCTTTTGCTTCCAACTGATGTGGTCATTGCTGACAAGTTTGCTGCTGATGCTAATGACAAGGTAGTATGGTTTTCTTGTGAGTTGGGTTTAACATTAAAACAGTTCCCTTTCCCTTTTGTGGACTCTCTTCGTCCAAAAGTTCAAATAAGTATGGGGGTACAATACGATCATGTGTTTGCAACCATGTAAAATACACGCTTTGGGAATTTTATGTATGCTCTCTAATGTTGTCAACTTGTCATATTGCCCCTATATCGCTATAGTGGAATGTGAAGTAATCACTATTGTTCTGTGATATGCTATTTAGTACAAAGTGTTGTCCAATAGTGGCTATTTCAACACTCCTATAGTGTTGTATTGTAGCTGAATTTACTTAATTTTCAGCGATCCAAGATTGACAACATTGATGCTCTTACAATTTTTCTATTTAGAAAATCTTAATTGCAATGACTATTACCCTAGGTTTACGATCATATACTGTTTAGAATGTTGATATATATACTTAAAGCTTTGTTTATTTGTGCTCAGATTGTGCCAGCATCAAGCATCCCTGACGGATGGATGGGATTGGATATTGGACCTGATTCCATCAAAACCTTCAATGAAGCATTGGACAAGAGTCAGACCATCATATGGAATGGACCAATGGGTGTTTTTGAGTTTGACAAGTTTGCAGCAGGAACAGAGGTATGTATGAATGATTTGGAAAGTGTTCCTCTTCGTTCATTAGCATTTCTCATTAATAAATCATTCCCCATTTCTGAATTTTATGCAAAATTGCTTCATCGTGGCAGTACATTTCATGTCTTTAGAGTTGGATGTAGTTTTGCTGAACTGGGAAATATATGAATTGGTCTTTTAACCAGTTAAATAAACCTGCAAAAACTGTGTTTTACAAAACAAGTGTAAAGCGGAAAAACCCATCATGAATTGGTGAACCCATGTAGACTGGTCTTTTGATTTCTTTGTTGAAGTTAAACCACACTCTTCCGTTTTCAATTTATAATCTAAACCAACAATCCTTTCTCATTTTAATTTGTCCAATGCGGGATAGGTAGCAGCTTACAATAAGACCTTTCATCACTTTATATTTGACTCATTTGATGTGGAATTAGTATAAGATTATTATAATACTTTTGGCTTAGTATTTATTCATGTGATAAATTAACGAATTTCAATATATATTTTTTTATTTACACATGCAAACACACGTACATGCTCATACACATAGTAAATACACACATATAGGGAATGACGTAGGTAAGAACATTTTGTTATTATGATTTAACACGGATGAGACTTGGAAGTTAAAAACTTGGAACTTTTGGTTCAATTGGCATGCACTGATATTTAAGCTTTTCAATTTGATTTGATGTCTTTTAGTACTAGTGATTGATGATTGGTATTCTTTTTAATTTCTGTGCAGGCCATTGCCAAGAAATTGGCAGAGGTAAGTGGCAAAGGAGTAACAACCATCATTGGAGGTGGTGACTCTGTAGCAGCTGTTGAGAAGGTTGGACTAGCAGACAAGATGAGTCACATCTCAACTGGTGGAGGTGCCAGCTTAGAGCTTCTTGAGGGGAAGCCACTCCCCGGAGTCCTTGCTCTTGATGATGCTTAAACACTTTGTATTTTGTGCTTTATAATGGTTGGGTTTCAACCAATGTTGGATTGAGGTTACACTAGAGCTGCTCTTGTAGAGGCTTAATATAGGATAGATTCCAAAATAAAAAAGGTTTTTGCGGCATTCATGGTGCTTGATCAAATTGTTCCTGAACAATTTCATTTTGAAAGGAGTTTGCTTATTTAGTTGCTATCCTTTTGCTTCTAATTTTAGTTAGTGTGGTATTGTATGCATTTTGATTTAATGTGATCCTAAAGGGTTGGTTTAATAATGGCTGAATTTTTCAGCTGCAAATTTTCAATACAGCAACCAAACTGGTTCTTTTGCAATCATTTGACATTGAGATTGCTTCCAAGGTAGCCAGTATTTCAGGGAACAAATCAACATGATTGGGTTTGCATAATCATCCTACGTCCAAAAACTAGTTTTTTATTTTTTAATTTTACAAGTGAAACACAATTGCATTAAGAAACAGAGGTAGCAATTACAGCAGAATAGTTAGACTGAGTTGTACCAAGTCCCGACCCTCAACCAAGTTCTACAACCAGCCAGTATTGACAATTTAACTAAGCTACACAAACACAACACTTGAGCTTTGCCTTTGAAGTTCTAAAAACACCTCTCTGCAGTCCTGAATGATATGATCAATGGCTTATTGGCAGCCACATGAGTTTTTGAGTTGGTACAGTTAGCAGCAGCCTCAGCATCACATAAAATAGTTACTTACTTGCCAACCTGCAGTCCCCATCTAGTTCCCAGCGCTTCTGCAATAGCTTCAATAGGATCAGTTTCTGTGCATTCTCTCTTCTTCAATAAGTTCATAACAAAGTTAATGCTCTCCATTTCTCTCTTTAACTATCTGTTATCACTGCAATGTGATGCCCCTCGGTACTTATTCATTGCTACGTTAAAATGCAGACTTGTGTGGGATGTATTGTATGTCACTAAAATTTGTGAATGGCAAAGTAGGTCACATATTGGGTGTTTGGCAAACCAAATATTTAAGTATGTGAAAATTAGACTTATGGGGCATGAATGCATGATAGTTCTTTTGAACTCTTTTGAACTACGATCGTCAGTGAAGACAAGGTGAAAATTCTTGGAGTAGTTTATCTAGTGACTATACTCTTTATGGTAGAGTATGACAACTCTTGTGAACCATGATTATTGGTGACGATAATGAAAACATATGTATTATTTTCAATCAAGGTGGAGATTATTGGTGTTGGTTTAAAATATAGATGCTGAAGAAGTTCTACATTTCTTAGAATTTAGAAGGAAGAGGGAGACCGACGCTATATATAGACTCTAGTTCTTCGTTACAAGATGCACCATTCTAAAAGATTTTAAGCTTGTATCTGAGTTTTTTATTTTATTTTTATTTCTCTTATACTCTAGTTAGATATTTTTTTGTAGGGTGGGGTTGTACTGAGGGCGGTGGGTATTTGAGAGTAGTCTATGTGTTGTACAAATTTGCATATAATGTTACTCTCTAGTTGTCATTGATAAATTGCTTTTAGCGGTATCAAAGCTAAGTATTCGGGTTTTGTCATATCCATAGGGACTCGTGCGATATTGCTTCATGTTAAGCTAATTGCTTGTCTCCCATTCTCTTGCTCTATTACATGTAAAATTTGTTGGAAATACAATTGAAGTATAAGAAAACTAATATGGACAATGCTTAATGCTATTTAGTATTTACAATAATTGAGAGTTTTTTCTTGAGATTTCTTGCAAAATAATTTAAGAAGTGTCATGAATTATACATATTAACGCTTATAATTAGCAGTCATTAGACAACGATTGTGGTTTTTCTCCTTTCTAGAGTTTCCACGTTATATACTTTTGTTGTGATTATGTTCCTTTATTTTTTTTATATGGCGGTTTTCCCAACAGAACATGAGGACACTCCCCTGTGTTGCCAATGGGAAAGACTCCTATCAACTATATAAAGATTTGAAAAATGTGAGATCGTCATATTCTCCAACATTCTAGGATCCACTTCCACTACTCCCTCTTCGGCACGAGTGGTTTCAAGGCCCGGCGAGCCCAGGCATTTGTCCGGGCTCTGGCCTAAATTTTTTGCAATTTCTTATGTAAATCCCGCTGAATTTCTTATATAAACCCTTATAAATTGGGCAATTTCTTTAGATTTTTTGATTATTTGCTTGAAGTTTCTTATGTAAACTCCTATAAATGTGTTGCAATTTTTTTTCCCAGGCTTTATAATAATCTTGGCTCCAGCACTGCTCTTCGGTCTTGAGCATTTCAATCATCCTACTCCTCAACAAGAATATATCGGTAATGCTGATAGATTTTCCTCTGAAAGAATCAAAGGCTACTTGAATTTGAGGCAACTCTCCCATGGTCTAGGCCTTCAAGCCTTGCAAGCAGCAACTTCTTCCTTTGGATAATATTACCAAATTTGGTTCTATTCCACTCATGACCTTTTGTTTTGAACCCTGCGATCATCCAATTCCGATTACCATTATCTACCCAAGAATCTCAAATCTGCTGAAGAAAAGACTATGTAATTTTTATTTAACATGAAATGAATAGGCCTATGATTAATGCTCCCGTGAATCAGACTAAGACGGAGAATAACAGTATAAGTATGATAATACTTTTGGCTTAGTATTTATTTATGCGATAAACTATTGAATTTTAATATTTTGTTGGTTTAATTTACAAATGCAAACATAAATGCGGGCGTACACACACATATATAGGGACTGATGTAGGTAAGAACATTTGGTTATTATGAGAACACATGAAGCGAGCGACTCAGACAAGACTTGGAAGTTAAAACCTTGGAACTTTTACGTGACTGGGTTCAAATGGCATGTACTGACTGTTATTTAAGCTTATCTATTTGATTTGATGTCTTTTTGCACTAGTTATTGATTCTTTTATTTTATGTGTGTGTATGACATAGACAAGAAATTGGCAGATGTAAGTGACAAGATGAGCCACTTCTCTACAGGCGGAGGCGCCAACTTAGAGCCTCTCGAGGGGAAGCCAAACCCTGGAGTCCTTACTCTTGATGGTAGGGTTTCAACCAATGTTTGATTGAGATTCCAAAATAAAAAAGGTTTTTGTGGCAACCATGGTGCTTTATCAAATTCTTTTGAAAGGAGTTTGCTTATTTAGTTATTTTTCTTATTTTAGTTAGTTTGGTATCTATATTTGGAGTTGGTTGAAGAAAGTATGACCAGTAATTTTTCAACACAGCAACTTCTTTTGCAACCATTTTGCAGCGCAACATGGACAGTATATCTGGAGGTACAATTAGGAAAACAAAATTAGCAACTTGATTTGATTTGCATAATCCTACATTAGAGCACTATAGCTTTAAGTTCATAGCAAAGTTAATATTGCAAAGTACAGTAAGCAGGAAACATTCCAGCACCCCATATATCCAAATACCAGGGACAATTCTAATGGACTTGATACCGTGATCCATCTCTTATCTTACTCTCCACCGAAAATATTAATGTGTACTATAGTTTCCCTGGACTAGGATTTTGTTGCCACCACGACTGCTGCAGTGTATGCATTGTCTGCCGCCTTAACATACTAAGGGTGCGTTTGGACAAACTTTTGAAAATAAAACTGTCATAAGTCATAACACAAAAAGAGTCAAGATACAGAACCACATACAATCGTTGTGTTTTGTCTAATCCGTCGTTATTGGATCTTCCTCCCCCTCATCCACCGCTTCTATATCTTGCTTCTATACTGCCATCCTGCTGCGACCTCTGAGGCCCCCCTTGAAAACCACATGGCATCGTTGTGTTTTGTCTCTAATCCATCGTTACCCATTTTGAGACCCAAGAGTTTTGTTGCTATTTGACTCAAATGTGAATTTGAGAAAGTGAAGAATCGTGACACGATTCTTATGGCGTGTCACGATTTATGAGGCAGTGAGCATGGTTTTTCATGGTGTTCAATTATGACACGATTTTGAACAATCGTGACACGATTTTGAGCAATCGTGACACGATTTTTGGCATGCTTGGCACGTTTTCACGATAAGGTTGTTGTACCTTGGGTCGTACACATCAATCATGACACGATTTTGGCAATCGCGACACGATTTTGACAGTATCAGGTCACTATTTAAGTGTTGCAGTTCATTTTTGAGGTATAGCTTCAAGAGAGGAAAACTTGAGAAATCAAAAGAGGTAACTTTAGGGTTGAGGGTCTTTGATTGAGGTTCTCTTGAGGTGGGAAACATTGTAAACACCTTGGGTGAGTGAAAATCATTGAGTGTCTTGTTCTTTTGTGAGATTGCAAAAAAATGAGTAGAAATTAGGTTTGTTCTTTGTGAGCTTGTTGAAGCTAATTTCTTGTAACCCATTTGTATCTCTTTGTAAGAACTCATTGATAGTGGATTGGATAGATAAATCTCTCTCCCCCAGAGTAGGTCAAGTTGGACCGAACTGCGTAAACATTTCTTGGTGTGTTTGTTTCTCTTCTCTCTTTATCTTCTTTTTGTGGTTTTGAGCTTTTCACTTTGATTCCTAGATTAGATCTAGGTGTTGTTATTGTTGTTGCTTGTGTTTACTTTGATATTTGTTACCACTTTCCATTGCTCCACACATCATTATTTCATTGGTGTGAATTTGGAATTTTGACCGATTTCACAACAAGTTTTGTTGTGGTTTTTATGGTTTTTTTTTATAAAGATTTTGTGCACGCAATTTGTTATTTTCAAATAGTTTTATGTTTATACTTTGCACTCAAAAAAGTTAAGACTTGTTTTTTTCTATTTTTTGTTAAGCAAGGAGCTTATGACGGATATCAACAAATTCAACATCCTCTCAGCCTCACAAATGATATGGTTGGATTGGTCATCTCAGAAATTGTCTTTACACTAACAGATATCTGCATTACAATTGTCCTTGAAAGTAATTTATTCAAGTTGATATTTTTGTTTCTTGGTTTTAACTTTTTTCTTAATAGCTTTTTCTTTTTGAGTAAAATAAAAGCCTTTTTTTTTTCTTTTCTTTTTTAGGGAGGGAGAGTTATGGATTGCCAAAGAGTTTAGGATCAAAGGAGAGACTTAGACCGCCTCAAAAAGTTTCCAAAATATGATTGATTTTTTATAGAAGATATCATCATTCCAAATAGAATCCAAACAATGTAAAGAAAAGCAATCCGATTAAAAACCAGGACAATAAAAACTAAAACAATATGGCATAGAAAGACTTGGCTTAATACTTGATGATATAACAAAGTAGGTTTGCATAAAGAACCGAAAATATTAAACATGATAATTAAAATGTTAAACACAAGCTATGCTCATAAACCTTAACGAGAAAGAATGTTGCTTGGGAAACAAAAACATCTAATTAATTATTCCTTTACTAGGAAGAATATTTTTCTCTGTTACTTCGGTAGTTAAATCAAGACAAGCTAGTTCATCATCATCCTTTGTGATTGTTGGATATTGGCTTCAAATTGTGATCGCAGAAAGCCCTGTAATCGTGTCAAGATTTTGGGCATCGTGGCACGATTGGATTGGCAGAGAGCGTGGTATTTTGAGATGGAAAATCGTGACACGATTTGGGAAATCGGGACGCGATTCAACAAATTCCTCACCAAGTTTCCCTGAAAGGGACTGGTAACAATAGTTGTTTAGAGAAAATCGTGGTACGATTAGACAAAATCGTGACGCGATTTTGGATCTTTGTGACTAGTATTTAAGTGGTTTCTGCAGAATTTTGAAGGAGAGCTGAAGCTAGAGGCCTAGGGTTTACAAAGGGGGGAACTTGAGGGTTGAGTATCTTTGTAAGGAGGGTCTCTAGGGTTGGGATAAACATTGTAATCACCTTGGGTAGCAAGATTACATCATCGGAAGGATCTAAAGCTTCCTTTGTGTATTCTCTAGTAAGATTCATATGAGAGTGGTGAGGGAAACAAAGGGTAGAGATTAGGTATAAGGCTGATTTCTTGTAACCTCTTGTAACATCTTCTCATAGTGGATTGGAGAGCTGCTCTTTCCCCTAGAGTAGGTCATATTGGAGCGAATTGGGTTACCATCTTGTGTGTGTTTGTTTATTTCCTCTTAAGCTTGCTTATCTCTATGCTTGGTTAGCGTTTGTGTCATTGTTTTAGCTCTTGCGTGTGTTGTTTCTTGAAGACACTTAGACCTAGGATTACCACTACCTTTTGCTCCACACATCTTTGTTTTTCATTGGTGTGATATCGAATAGTATCAACAATTGGCGCCCACTGTGGGGCATAGGCGTAAAGTGGTATAGTTGGTATCATGGGTTCAAAGTGGGACATCGAGAAGTTCACCGGAAGTAATGATTTCGGGGGTTGTGGAAGGTTAAGATGCAAGCGGTTTTGACACAACAAAAATGTGTAGAAGCATTGAAGGGTGAAACGGCGATGCCGGCGAATTTGACACAAGCGAAGAAGCGTGAGATGATAGACAAGGCAAAGAGTGCCATTGTTTTATGTCTCGGAGATAAGGTTTTAAGGGATGTCGCGAGGGAACTGACCGCAACATCGATGTGGGCTAAGATGGAGTCATTGTACATGACGAAATCGTTGGCTCATAGGTAACCCTTGAAACAACAACTCTATTCATTCAAGATGGTGGAGTTTAAATCGATCTCGGAGCAATTGGCGGAATTTAACAAGATTCTTGATGATTTGGCCAACATTGAAGTCAATGTGGAGGACGAGGACAAGGCATTGTTGTTACTTTGTTCATTACCAAAGTCTTTTGAGCATTTCAAGGATACCATCCTTTATGGTAAGGAGGACACCACTACTTTTGAGGAAGTCCAAGCGGCTTTGAGAACCAAGGAATTGACCAAGTTCAAGGACTTGAAGGTTGATGATAGCGGTGAAGGCTTGAATGTGTCAAGAGGGAGAAATGAGCATAGAGGAAAAGATAAGGGAAAGTTGAGGTCCAAGTCTAAGTCCAAGGGTTTTGACAAATCAAAGTACAAGTGCTTTCTTTGTCACAAACAAGGTCACTTCAAGAAGGATTGTCCGGATAAGGGGGACAATGGTGGTTCTTCCGTTCAAGTTGCGGTGGCGTCCGATGAAGATGGTTATGAGAGTGCGGGTGCACTAGTGGTCACAAGTTGGGAACCGGAGAAGAGCTGGGTTTTGGACTCGGGATGCTCTTATCACATGTGCCCTAGAAAGGAATATTTTGAGACTTTGGCTCTAAAAGAAGGAGGAGTTGTTAGACTCGGAAATAACAAAGCTTGCAAAGTCCAAGGCATGGGCAACATTCGTTTAAAGATGTTTGATGGCCGTAAATTCCTTTTAAAGGAGGTGAGGTATGTTCCCGAACTTAAGCGAAATTTAATTTCCATAAGCATGTATGATAGTCTAGGTTATTGCACTAGAATTGAGCATGGGGTTTGTAAACTTTCGCATGGTGCATTGATTACGGTTAAGGGGTCTAAAATGAATGGTTTATACATTTTCGATGGTTCCATAGTAATTGGTAATGCATCGGTAGCTAGTGTAGTACATCATAATAATTCTGAATTGTGGCGTATGAGATTAGGGCATGTTAGTGAAAGGGGTTTCGTCGAACTAGCTAAACAAGGTTTGCTAGGTAAAGAGAAATTGGATAAGCTAGAATTTTGTGAACATTGCGTACTAGGAAAACAACATAGAGTAAAGTTTGGTAGTGGCATGCATAATTCTAGTAGGCCTTTTGAGTATGTGCATTCGGACCTTTGGGGTCCTTCCAAGACTTTTACTCATGGGGGAGGATCCTATTTTCTTTCCATTATTGATGATTATTCTAGAAGAGTGCGGGTCTTTGTTTTGAAAAACAAAAGTGACACCTTTGAAAGAATGGCATACTCTCATAGAAAATCAAATGGGAACTAAACTAAAAGGTTTAAGAACTGACAATGGCCTGGAGTTTGTTTCAGAGCAGTTTAATGAGTTTTGCAGGATAAAAGGTATCAAGAGGCATAGAACCATACCGAGAACACCGCAACAAAATGGTCTTGCCGAACACATGAATATGACCCTTTTGGAACGGGTGAGGTGTATGCTACTAGCAGATGAGTTACCTAAGAGTTTTTGGGGTGAAGCAGTGACAACTGCAGCCTATTTGATCAACAGATGTCCATCAACGGCAATCGACTTCAAGACACCTATGGAAGTATGGAGGGGGAAACCGGCAGACTACTCATCTTTGAAGGTTTTCAGAGCTTTGGCATATGCGCATATCAAGCAAGACAAGCTTGAGCCTAGAGCTTTGAAATGTGTCTTCATTGGTTATCGGGAAGGCGTGAAGGGCTACAAGTTGCGGAAATTGGAATCTGGTGGAGGATCAAAAGTCTTGATTAGTAGGGATGTTACCTTTGATGAGACCCGTATGGGGATGAAGTGTAAAGACCTAGAGACTTTAGTACCGGAAACAAGGGTGGGGGAAAATCATTTTGAGGTGGAGCTTCCAAGTGAAGAAGAAGACGATGTGGAAGATGAAGCTTCAACATCAGAGACAAGTGGAACTCAACCGGTAGTGGATCCGGATTATCTTTTGGCTAGAGATAGAGAAAGGAGGACCATTACGACACCTAGTAGATATGGTTATGCGGACTTGGTGAATTTTGCTCTAAATGCGGCTGAAGATGTGCAAGACTCGGAGCCTAGAAACTTCAAGGAGGCATTTGAGAGCAAAGAGAGCAAGTATTGGTTGAAGGCGGTGAATGAAGAGATGGATTCATTGGAAAAG
>Ga0228711_1010464_pt1 | contig 12183 bp, 6 predicted proteins | sample MedpolnodulmetaG_2_FD_177996 | JGI IMG/M metagenome (GOLD analysis project Ga0228711, IMG submission 177996) | Root nodule microbial communities from Medicago polymorpha collected in Santa Monica, California, United States - brown nodules | ecosystem: Host-associated > Plants > Roots > Nodule...
CCTGATGGAACCTTTAAGCAAAAATCATTTAAAATCACACTTTCTGGTCTTGATGGATACACAAATTCAACATGCTTGAATTCAACTTCCCCCAAGACTCTTTCTAGAATTTCACCTTCCATGTTTTCAGAATCAATCTTTGGAACTTGTTTTATCATTTCCATTATTCTTTCTCCTGCTGCACTTGCTTCCGAGAAGTACTTCACATTTGATAAACCAGCTCCGAAAGCCCTGTCTCATAAGGAAAAATATAGTTAATAACAAAAAAGAGGCACAATTAAGCACAAGGTTTTAAATGGCGATCACATCAGGATCCTTGATATTGTTGAGAATCACACTTAGATACGGTTGACGAGGTCATGGAGACTTAAAAACGATGATGGCAAGGCCACAATTGTGATCAGTGCATTGAGTTTTGCTTGTGTGCAGGGTGACTGCACGCAATAGGTCACATTTTAACCATTCGAATTCAATGCAAATTTTAGTTTTTTTTTTTTAATTTAGAATAATGAGGTAGAAATTTGGATGGTTGGATCTTGTCCAAACTGTCCAAATGTGGCCAACTGCGTGCAGTCGTGGAATTGTGATTGCACACGAGCTAGGCCCTTATACCTTAAGCTCACAAAGTAAGAAACTTTTGAGCTGTCAATATTAGAAAAAGTTCAATTAGCGACATAAAATAAATATGAAAAAATTGAATTAATCTGCAATTATGGTGTCTCTAACACAGAGATGGACTTCATGTTTTTCTGTATCTTAACTTTTCGTCGCCAATTCAACTTTTTCTGAATAGTATTAATTGAATGGAATGAGATAAAGGGTTAAACTATAATTACAATCCTCCAAGTGTTATTGAAATTCCAACCGAATAAACGGTACCACCTCTAGCACCATGATACATGACCATTCTGCTACCATAATAGGCCATCAAAGACCATACAGCAAAAACAAGACCATTGCTTCCTATTCCTAAGCCTTTAGCTAAGCCTTGTTTCAATCCCAATTTAACTGATCCTTCCAAAGCATCAGAGAAAGCAGCTATGGTTTTGCTTTCTCCTGCAAAGGAATAAACAGTTCTGATTGAAGATATTGCTTGTTCTGCTATTGTACCGGCTTTATTGTACTCTTCTCTAATTTTTCTAGCCAATCCCATCGAAATTCTTCCATACATGAAACCGGGAATCACTAGCACTACCAAAAAAGGGAACCCAACAATTGCCAATCTCCATAACAATGCAAATGCTGCTATGTAGCTTCCAAGGAACATAGATGCATTCATCAAAAAATTTGGAACCTATATAAGTTTCAAATTATAAGAAATTAACTAACTGTTTATGTCATATATATAATCATATGAAATTTAACGTGAAATAGACTTTTAAATAGGCTTTCAGGCATAAGTCAGGCCAGACACTTAAAAATAATTTAGGTCAGGTAATAGACCAGACTCGGGCCTTGGAGTATTATAACAGATCAGACCTATTTAATCAAAGTATGGTCTGATATATTTCTATCCCTATATAAAAATTGATATGCTACCATAATAGGTCAAATGAGTTTGTATTTTGTGGTACCTTTTCGCTAATAACATCTTGAATTACTAGGCTATCATTGGAGACACTGGTGATGACTTCTGATGTGCTTGTAACATGCAAATCAAAGTATGCTACATCTTGTCTTAGAATTGCTTTTAAGTACCTAACTCTCATTCTTGCTGCTTGTCTTTCACCTGTTCTTGTCCAACAATAACCCTCTGGAAGAGGGTATGATATTAAATACTTGTGTATCATATGCAAATTAAAGAGAAGTGAAAACCAAAAACAGTAACAAAACTGAAAACTCACCTAGGAAGCAAGCAACAAAAGAGGCACATGCCAAATATAGAAAAAGAACAGCATTCTGCATCAAAAAGTTAATAAAATCAAACCAACTAAGGCTAATGTTATTTTCATTAATGTTTTATTCTCTACATGTTTGAAGAAGGGAAAGTCTTGAAGAAACTATTATAGAGTTTATGTAATTAACAAGTCACATATGTTTTCATCATAGAATGATTCATGCAAAGGTATAACCCCGACAAAAACTACTTAAATGATAAGAGCAGTTTCAAGGGAAAGTGCTCTGGTAATCCAGAGTTTAGCCGGAATGCAAGTAAAGTCTGACTAAAGATTGTTCTAATTCGATCACAGCTAGAGAGAGAGTGAGAGAGAACCTTATTGATGTTATGGACAAAATTGTTGCTTGATGTGCCTGAAGCACTACCAATAGAGTTCATAAGTCTGCCTGCAATAAACAACAACAAAGGAACTGATATGCCATCACCAATGGCACCAATCAAACCAAAAACCATGAAAAACCAATCTAGAACATCTGCATGCATGAAAATGGACTTAAAAGAACCATTTTTCTTTTTCTTCTTAACAATGGAAACATTTTTCTGATCACCACCACCCATTTGGCTTGTTCTACACTTTCTTTTCTTAGAAAAACAACCAAGTAAGATGTTTCTGACAACTATACATTAGTGCTTGGTTCGAAGGCAAGCTTTCAATATGATCTTATTTGTTATTCAATGCTGTAACATTTTTCATAACACGTGGAGTTATTTATAACACGTGGAGATGTACCCTCTTGTTTTTCATTGCAATATTAATTGCATATTTTCCCATTCTATCTTATAATATTATATTTTTGTCACTCTCAAGTCAACTATAACCTTTTCAAAAGCATCTTGCATTAATTTTTTGGGACCAAGATCATCTGCTGTAATAAAACATACAACTTTCAGTTGTTCTGCATCCCGGCTGTTAATTGCAAATCGAACGCTCAGATTAATGCAATTGTAAAATTGTTGAAAACGATCTCAACCATACGATCAGATGGATTGTTACAACGTCTGTTCTGCTGTATACACCAAAGATTCATACAAACATTTCTAGATGTAAAGCTACTAATAATTGAATTTAAATTAAAATATGTTCTATCATGTTTTTTTTAAAGGAATTAAAATGTTCTATCATAATTTTTTTAAGGAATTAAAATGTTCTATATATCATGTGTTTCTCAGTACATAAAATGGCTAGATCATTCAACATTTTTGTGACATTGACGATCCCACTTATATGCTTCCGGTCTTTCACTTCATCATTTGCTAAAAGACTCATGTGGCTGCTATTTTGAGAAGTGAACAATTTACAACAAAACAATATACTTTATCCACATGTTTAGAGTAAACCAACCATTTTATTTCAAAAGTCTCAATTACTCAACTTTTTGAAAAAATAAGAATATGAAAAATATAAACAAGGTCATGTCTATAGGAAATTTATTATCTTTTTCAATTAAATTTGTCTAGAATGATTTTAGCATAAAAAATACCCCAATTTCTAGGATCATAGATATATAAATAAGGGATGAAGTGGTCATCAATATCTATATCAACATTTGATGCAAGCACATTATCATTTTCATTGATATGACTGCCATCATTTCAATTTTCATCAGATTGTTCAAGATTATCTTGTAACATGGCGTGATAAATTCTAAATGGGCCAATGATGATCTAGGCCGTCAAGTATTGTTTTTTTTACTTATTGAACCCCTAATTTTTTTTAATTTTTTAGGACCCAAATTTTAAACTTATTTTTTAAAGTTTAGGAAGATCCCCCTCCTTACCCTGTCTCAGATACGTCTCTAATGTCAATTTTCCAGAACCAGGTATTTTGACTTGGGTTGGAGATTGTCATAAGAAACATTCAAACAAAAGTTGCCTGATGTTTATTTTCTTGTCGTTAGTCTTTTGTTTTGATCATCCACAATTTTCATGTCGTGGAGTTTTGATCGTCCTTTTGTTTTTATTTGTTACTAAATTAATTTTTAAAAAATCCCTTTCACTTGCATTTGACTATTTTCATTGCTTTCATCACCACCAGTCCTTATCCAATGGTCATTTTGGAGTAGTTAGTTATTTGTGTCAAAAATACTTTTTTTTCCTTTTTTTTTTAACTATATAGTGACTTGTAAGAATCGTGATGAAGTTGTTATATTTCTATATAGATTTTAACTGGACATTTTTTTAAAGATAAGCTTTGGTTTGACATGTTACTTGTTAGAATTTGTGAGCTAAGTAGCAAAACAGAAATTAAAAATTGTATAATACAGTAATAATTACATTAGTGAAAATAAAGACAATTAATCTCAAACCATATTGAAGAAAACATTAATCTCAATGTTGATTTTTTTGGTACATATATTTTCTGTGGACATGATTTATAGTTATACACAAAGTGACCTATTAGGCTGTTACCAACTAGAATTAAAAATAACTAATCACATCAACTAGTTTTTTATTAAGTCAAACTAAGGTAGAATAAGATAATGTGAAGTTATCATCATGTTGGGATTAGATTCTGAGCCTGATATCATCTTAATTGGGCTGGGTTGTTGCCCCATACGTATCTCTTGGTCATTGAAAGCTCATACTCTTATATTTTGTTTGAGAGTTTAGAAGAAGAGGGGAAGGGAATACTTTAGTGGGTTGAAAATATATAGAAAAATAAAAAAAAATTATATTTTTTGAAAAATATTTTTTTAGATAATGATAAATTAATGCTTATGATTAATATATTTTTAATTTTAAGAATATTATCACAATATAAATTGAATTTGAAAAATTCATATAAACCTTTCAAACATGACGCAGTCAGAAGCGGAGACTTGTAATCGCTAAACCTAGATTGAAAAGAAACAAGTTTGCTAGCGACAAACTTGTGAAAATAGGGTTCCGGAATTCACCAGAAATTTGAAAAAATCTCTAAAATATTATTGAATGAATAAAAGTTACCCCTTAGGCTACAACGGTTAAACTTAAATACTAGGGAAATAACAAAACCCTAATGGACGGAAAATCCAAAATAGAAAATAAAACAGAAATTATTAAAATTGGGCTAAAATAAAAATACTATAGAAACTCTCCTACATCAATCTCCTCCACCTCTGAAAAACTTGACCCCGAGTTCTCATTCTGATAAAGAGCTTCTCATGCATGTGGACTCCTCCAATAAACAAGAGACCACCCTCTTGTATCCCATTGAGTGAAATAAAAAGAAGTTACGTGCTTCATTTCTTCCACTTCTTTTTCATTATGGCTAATTGGAAAATTTGTTGTAGTAGTTTTCCCCAATATTTCAGTGCTGCCAAATCATAATTTGGACTAGGGATCATGGTTTGCTCGAAGTCCATTTGTATTGGTTTTCCTTTTTCCCTTTTAGCTGACCTTCGCCATTGAGGTTCCTCTCTAGTATTTATGTTGTCATTAGATTGATGAATGATCAGGTGCTCAGGATGTTGGTTTTCAATTATATCATATATCTTTGGTTCATCTGGTGGAGGTGGGGATGGTTTTCGAAATTGAGCACATCCCCTGAAGTTGCATTCACTTGTGTTTCGTCATCTCCTTCAAAGCTCTCATATTGATTGTGTGGAACCGCATTAGCTTGGATTCTTCCTCCTCAATTCCTCCATTACCAAGATCCAGTATCAAGTTGATCAGTCTCCTCCACCTCTGAAAAACTCGAATTCTCAATAATTCGATTAGTTCCGCCACGTGGAACCATAATTGGTCCACATCCTCTATTCTGATTTTCTCTGTTGTTGTTGGCGTGGTTATTCACCTGAGTTGTTAACATCGCCACTTGTGCAGTCAAAGCATTGATGGTCGTGGTAAAAGTCACGGTTATACCGGCAAACTCTGCCCTAATCACCGTTTGAACTCCCATGGATGATCACGTTACGAAAAGAAGAGGAGAAATCTGCTCTGATACCAACTGACGCAGTCGGAAGCTGAGGCAGCCAAGTGCTAAACCTAGATTGAAAAGAAACAAGTTCGCAAGCGACAAACTTGTGAAAATATGGTTCCAGAATTCCACAAGAAATTGAAAAAATTCTCTAAAATATTATTGAATGAATACAAGTTTTCACTTAGGCTACAACTCTTAAGCTTAAATACTAGGGAAATAACAAAACCTTAATGGGCCAAAAATTCAAAATAGATAATAAAACAGAAATTATTATGAGGGGGAGGGAATACTATGGAAACCCTCCTACATAAAAAAAAAACCCCAAAAAACCCTCTCTCAATTCAATAATGAGGGGGATTTTGTATCATGAATAAAAAAATTAACCACCAAAACCCACTCCTCCCAATATGTCATATATCTACCACTTGGTCCATCCTTTTTTTTAAAACTCTCATCTCCCTTCCAAGCTTCCAAACAAAGCTTATTTCAACTTTGAAATGAGAGAGAAATATATGAAATGATATATTAAATGAATAAGGTCATTATAGTAAAAATATAACTTATTGCATCAAAAGTATTAACAATCATTGACTGTATTGATTTATGTAAAATGTCAAATGTAACAATTAAAAAGGAACGGAGGTAATATTATTCTTTTCCATTAACTACTAACATACATTTATTTATTTTATCATTAAAATCAACACTAATAATTCAAAATAGAGGGAATACGTAATAGGTGCGGATGCTTATGAAATGTAGGCAGGCACTACCATTGGGATGGTCTTAAAGAGGGTCAAGATACCCTTTAAAAGGGGTTAAAGGTGGGCCATAAAGAGTGTCTGTTCCTAGTTACGGTACCACTCTACTCTACTCTATTTCTTGAATTTATTTATCCAAAGCATTTGAAAGAGAGGTCCAAGGGAGAACGCCATCGTAACACGTTTTTCTATACAGTATCCAATAAGATACTTAAACATCATTAAACTTAAAAATAATCTCGACTAAACAAATATGTTTAATTAATTTCTTCTAAACAAAATATGTTTAATTAATACTCATTCCGTCCGTAACTATAAGATCATTTTAAAAAATTTGTTTGTCTCTAAATATAAAATTATCCATAAATTTATACAAGTTTTTCTTTAGTTGAAAATAATACTCCCTCTGGTCATTTATACAAGAAACAAAAGACATAAAACATCAAAACTAAGGAAATACATTGAAAATAGTCATCATTAATACACTTCTATATTTAAAAAAAAATCCATGCATACTCCTAAATTAATTACTCTTTATTCCACCACTCACTTACTTTTAATATTCTCTCTCATAATAAATAAGAGTACAAATGAAATTTAGCTTCAAACATACTTGAAACTTTGTCAATGTTTCTTATAAAAAGGAACAAAAAAAATCTCACTTTTGTTTCTAATAAAAAGACCGGAGGAGTAATAATTATAGTAAATGTGAATCGCAATAGTCTAACATTAGTATCATAACTATAATCAAGAAAGTGCAACGCAAACCCACTTGAGTTGGTATAATGATCTTATATTTAATTCACTGTTATATCAATTTCAATGAATTAGTCCATATACCCAAATCCCACATAAATTGTCCTCGTGAGCTTAGCTCAATTGGTATGGACAATGCATAAAATATGCAAGGTCTGGGGTTCAAACCCCGACCACTACCAAAAAAAAAAATCCCACATAAATTGATTTGGTGCACTCAAATCCCAAAAAGCATAGGGTTGGGATTAATATGACATAATAAACCTTAAAAAAAAACCATTGAACCCATATAGTTAAGATTGAGATTTGAGCTAATCCGATTCATTTAACCCAATCTTTCAAAGCTCACGTGTTAAACGATTAAATGAGTCAAACATTAAAAATACAAGTTGTGATATGTAGTCCTCGATCCACCCAACCCTACTTATAGTAGGTACACCATTGAGTTCCATGTTAGGCCGAGTTTACATTAACTTATTAAGTGATGTCATTATTTATAAAAATAATAATAATATGAGTATCTTTAATGGGGTGAACTAAAGTGGATAAACTATGTTAATTTTTGTGGGGTCAAATTTCTATGTTTGATTTAACCAATCTATAGTTGATATAAGTAGTTTTTATTTAATGGGGTTTGTTTATAAAGAACTCAAACTTGACCCTAAATATTTATATTTTATTATTTGTAATTAGTTTTTATTCAAAACTAATATTAGTTTAACTATTTTAATTAAAATGCTTAAAAATATTAATAATTAAAGTTGTAGGAAAATTATTTTCATAACTTTACTAAAACAAATTGTAAACAATAATAAACATATAAATTATAAAATTAAAAGTGATACAAAGCACGCAACAATAATGCATAAAAACTATATTTTTAATGGTACAATTATAGAAGATTGAAAGAAAACAAAAGAATAAAATTATAGATGGTGAAATTGTATGTAACAAAATATAAGTTTTTTTGACAAAAAAAATCGTACTACAATATTTATAAAGATTAAAATTGTACTATAAGAAATTTGGGCATAGTGCATCTTGCACTAAAGTTTCTCCTATTAAGGAATTGATCACTCTTAAGTAAGGCTGACAATGAACCGTACCAATTTGAGAAGAGTTTGAGACTCGACTTGACAATTAATTCGTTGAACTTCGCTCATGAACCAAATGGGTTGAACTTGAGCTGAAAATTAAGTTCGTTAATTAAATGAGCTGAACTTAAGCTACATATAGTTCGACTCGTTTGATTCATGAGTTGACTCAATTATATAATTTTTTAATTTATATATTTGATTTTATGTATTAATTTAAATAATTTTGTTTGATGGAATGCATTCAAAGAGTTTATGTTGAGTTTGTTTTCAAAACTTCTCACATTTCTCGTTAGTGGAAACTTGAGAAGGAACTGTGTATATAATCAACAAAGTGTGATGAAGTTCGGCAGGTTTAGAGTTGAAGTTACACAGCATTTAATGCAATGTGTTCTCAACCAATTTTCTTATTGACACTAGCTCAAGTTCCAATTACTTGACTATGGGTCAAATTTTGAATTTTGAATTATTTTTACTTGAACTCAAAAAAAGATTTAAAATGAACTTGAGTTGAGTTTTGAACTGAGTAAATTTTTAATGAGTCGAGCCAAACTCAATAAAGTTTGATTCGATTCAAGTCATTTTTAACTATACTTTCAACGTCGTGAGTTCAACTTCTGACAATGTGATAACTTCTTTGGTGGTGGATGATTTGTAAGTACTATTTAAGTGCTCTTTTAGGGAAAAACAAATAAGGGTCTTGTTAACCAATACCTTTGCACTCCATAAATAGAAATTTTATCTTAAAAATATAAGTTGTTACTTTTGATCAAGTAATAATTTCACCACCTTTGTATATAAAAACTTATTTGTTTCGGTTTCTTACTTTTGATCAAGTAATAATTTCAACACCTTTTTATATAAAAGCTTAGGGAAATGCTAACTTATTCCCTTAAGGCACAATTTAATGATTCAAATATAAAAATAATTTATTGGAATGTGTGCATTGCATTTAATCTTTAACTTTTTAATCAATTAAATTCACAAAACTTTAGATAATATTTCTTCTTTTGAGTTTCTTAACATGTCCCCTAAAGGCACACGTTAGCACTACGAAAAAACTTGTTTTGGATGCTTAACAAGTGTTTCTAGAGCACTTTTTGACGTTTTCCAAAAAATTAAAATAAAAGATTCATCGTTAATATTATAAAGTCCAAGACTCAATAAACAATACTACATATGTTCCTAATTATAGGACCCTTTAGAGAAAAACTCGAGAATTAAGAAAGTTGATTGTTGAATTAATTTTGTTGACAATTGTTATTGTTTTACATGTTTACCATTTATGAAAGAGAATTAGTTGATGTTTTTATAGAGTATTTATTATATATTGCAGAAAAGTATGCAACATAAATAGGGATACAATAGAAAAGAAATAATTAATGTACATTGAAATTTGATAAGGGTCTTATAAAAAGAGATAAAGAAAAAACATAAAATAATCTTATAATTTGAGACCGAGGCCGTATGTTATTTACTATATATATATAGCTGTCAGAAAAATAATACTCTATTTGGTTGCTTTTTCTTATCATCACAATACTACAGTAGTAAGAATACTTGTTGTGGTGGCAAATGGGTGGTGGTGATGAGAAAAATGTTTCCATTAATGTTAAGAAAAAGAAGAATGGTTCTTTTAAGTCCATTTTCATGCATGCTGATGTTCTTGATTGTTTTTTCATGGTTTTTGGTTTGATTGGTGGCATTGGTGATGGACTAATAACCCCTTTGCTTCTGTTTTTCTTGAGCAGAATTATGAACTCTATTGGTGCTATTTCTGGCCAATCAAAGAGCAATTTTGTCCATAGCATCAATGAGGTTCTCTCTCTCATTCTCCCTCCTCTCTCTCTTAATAAAATAGAGATTATATATTATCATATATTTTAGTGTCTAAAATTGTATAATTTCAAATGTAGTGACACATACTTGGCTTTTATAAATCTAATTATAGTAACAAATGCCAACTCACGGTCTATTTTCTCTAGCAATATCTCAACTTTTAGATAATCCTACGACGAGGTCATTAGATTCATTCAAATCAATTGCTGAGATTTTTCTTAACAAACATATGCAGTATGCACATGGGGAGAAGACAATAACCTAGTAAAAGAAAGAAGTGTTTTGTGGGGGTCATACCATGATTGATTCTATGATGATGAAAACATTGACCTTTTAATTATTCGCTCAGTCTCATATAAGATGTCATTTTTTAGTTTTTATATGGTTATTAAGAAAATGATTAATATTGTTGATTTTAATGGCCATAAATTTGCATGATTGATTTTATGATGAAAACAAGTGTGACCTTTTAATTACATAATTTCTATGATAAATAAACTTTTGGTTCCACTACATGAATGTCGTCTTTTACTGGCGGAAAAAGAACCCTCAGTAATGCAACAAAACTCTCAGTAGCACGTATTACTAACGGATTGGTGACAAGATAAATCCCTCAGTAATACCGACGTCCTATTAAATTTTTCAACACATAGTTCTAGTCCTTGTAAAATTAAAATGTGTTTAATTGTGCTTATTATTTTTAAATGATTTTTTACGGATTTATTTAGAACATTATAAAATGTTCATCCACAAAAAAATTAGCTCAAAATTTGAATTTTAGGTCCAAATTTTTAATACTTTTATCTTGAAATTTTGGCATTAAAAAATAGGCTTAATAACAGTTTTGACCCCCTATGTTTCAAGAAGTTGCGATTTTGGCCCCCTAACAAAATAAAATACAAAACCGCCCCTAAGTATTGTCCTTTTTGCAGTTTTGGCCCTCATGCTAATTTTGACCAAGTCAAAGCTGACGTGGACGCCACATGTGTATTTTTTTTAATAAATAAAAAAAATAAAAAATTACACACGTGACGTCCACGTCAGCTTCGACTTAGTCAAAATTGGCATGGGGGCCAAAACTGCAAAAAGGGGCAATATTTAGGGGGCGGTTTTGTAGTTTATTTTGTTAGGGCCAAAAACGCAACTTCTTGAAGTATAGGGGATCAAAACTGCTATTAAGCCTAAAAAAATTCATATTTTATCCATAAAATGCTAAAAAATTATAATATTTTATAAAAGAGTTTCTTATAATGTTATTAACATGTCTATAAAATAACCATTAATGTTTTTTTAATAAGTTTAAGCATAATTAAACAAAATTCAATTTTACAGGCACCAGAACTTTGTATTGAAATATTTTATAGCGACCAAAACACGTCACTTTTTTTTATTGGGACCAAAAACTATTTAACCCTAAATTTTATAACAGTTTCTTCATGAGAGAACATTAAAGAAAACAATAGTAGCATATTTTAATTTGACTTTATTAACTTGTGATGCAGAATGCTATTGTTTTGTTATATTTGGCATGTGCCTCTTCTGTTGCTTGCTTCCTAGGTGAGTTTTCAGTTTTGTTACTATTTTGGTTTTTACTTCTCTATAATTTTTTTTTCTTGGTACAGTTCCCTCAATAATTTAATTTCTAAATGATATATAAATATTATTAGGTAGTACCTAAAAGTATATACAAATTGTGAGTAACCAAAAAATAAAAAATGAATAAGAGTAACCAAAGAAAATAAAATTAAAAATTGTCACCACATATATTAAGTTGTTAAAGACTAACATGATGGACTGAAATAATAAATTTCATATACAACTTAATATATGTCATGGCCTATATTTGAGAGAAACTGATATTTTATAGATTAAATTGATACTTTATTCATTACATATGATACACACGTATTAACGTCGTACCTTTTTTTTTTTTTT
>Ga0228711_1010467_pt1 | contig 12179 bp, 7 predicted proteins | sample MedpolnodulmetaG_2_FD_177996 | JGI IMG/M metagenome (GOLD analysis project Ga0228711, IMG submission 177996) | Root nodule microbial communities from Medicago polymorpha collected in Santa Monica, California, United States - brown nodules | ecosystem: Host-associated > Plants > Roots > Nodule...
AAAATCAACCACTAATTGCACACACACCATGTTACATAAGAGAAATTTAAGTTTTCAAGAGTTAGTAATTATCAAGTTTTTTAGCCCTAAGGTGACTGTCTTATTAGAATCCTCCTTGAAGTTCTCTTCAGTTAAAAAATTCTCAAACAATGAAATGATATCTTTGTATTATTCCATTCCTCTGCTTTGTTTTGTTTCATTCTATTCCGCTTGTTTTTGTTTTGAAATAGCCTTAAGTTGTATATAGCCAAGTTTACAAAAAATAGCATGCAAACCCGAGATTGTGGTCGCGACTTCAATGTTTTCTATGTCTTTGCGACCACAATTGTTACTGCATCACTAGTATTTGAAATCAAAGATTGCGATGCGACCATAATTACAATTTTAAATAGAGAAAACTATTCATGAGATAAGCATGTGTGCACATACATTGTATGCCTTCTCAAGTTCCTTCGTTCCGGGGAGTTTGAACTGAGTGTATCCAAACTTTTTATTAAGTTCCCTGTCATAGAATGATGAAAAGTTGTAATTGAGAAAAAAGTTTCCTAGGTGATAAATAAATAAAATCATTAAACTTTATCTATGCTAAATAATTTGTTAAATAAGTTTTTAATATGAAAAATGCTTAGTACTCGACTATCTCGCATACTCCTCGGTAGAATTCTGGGAAGTCCCTTGAAGCATTTTTTATATCTTTTTCGTAGAATTTATCTATAATTGGTCCAAGTTCCTTGGCCTTCTTTTCATCAGTTCCTGCATCAATTTTTCATTAAAATGAACAATTTATAAGAAACAAAATACTAACATGCTATTAGTTTAATCATAACCATAATTTGATCATGAGACAATGAGCTTTTTTTTTTAAATTAAAAAATTGTGAGAGTTAGATATAGAACCTGGTGTTAATTTCTTCAAAGATTGACCCATCTTTTGTTTGGCTTTGACTTAAAAGAGATGAGACTCGTGATGATGAGGTAGATATATGGCAACTGAAAAACAAAAATTAGAGGACCTTTATAAAGAATAAAAGGTGAATAAAACTTGTTTCCTTGGGTAGAGAACATTGGATATCTTAGGTAACAAGCAAATTTATTACAAAAGAAATGAATCTTAATTATTCATTCAAATATTGTTCTTGACTTCTTGTTCTCATCACCAATTACTTCTTGATAAAGATTGTGAGGGGGTGTTGATAGTCTTGTGTCTACATTACTATGTTCGTTACAATTCCAACACATACAAAATACTATAAATCAAGAAATCGAAAGATTTTGTCGAATTTCCTATGTTATCTAACAACAAGTAGTAGTTCAAAATATATGAATCAATTATCACTTAAAAAGAATTTAATTTTTTTATCATAACCCCTCTGTAGAGGGCCACCCAAGAGGCTTCTTCTAGAGGAAGACATGTAACGTGGGAGTGCCTCCTAGGCTAATTATCAAAATAATAATAATAATAAAATAACAAAGGTGAAATATGTTCAATAATTCGGTTTAGATTCATTATCAAATTTTTTTATTGGAATTAGTGGATATGTTCAATGTCTCACAATTTTGCGTGAAGCTGAATTTGAAATACTATCATTTAAAAATTTACAAGAATAAAAATATGTTCATTGATTTTGATGTTTTTGTTTTTTGTTTTTTCTTATAATAATTGGAAGCAGAGTGAGTATTAAATATGATTAAGTTTTCAAGTCATGAAAATGTATTACTTTTTTTTTTTGGTACAAAGAAAATGTAATACTTTATGATATATTAATTATTATTTAACATATCATATAATATTTGAAGCAATATTTAATTAATTATTTATATCAATCATGTTTTATGAAGAAAAAAAATCTTAAAGAAAGTTTTGAAAACCATGACTTATATATACAGATTATATCTTGTTATTTTTTTCTATAAATTTCAAGTTTCTTGAGTATTCATTTTTATCCCTTTAAGTGATTTTTCTATCATAATACTTTTAACTTTTCTTTTTCTTTTCTATATTAGAGAAGATAAAACATTTAATGATAAAAGTAGCACTAATAGTTGTTTTAAAATAGTTTGGTCTTTCTATTCTTACTCAATTATAGAATTGATGCCTTCATTTTCAAATCACACAACTTTAGTCTTTTCTCATATTAACATGACACAAGTCTCTTCTAACTTAATCAATGTCGCATGTTTAAACCGAACTTGGACATGCAACAACTTTATAATTAAAAAATTTAGGAAGATTTTGTTGTTTATTTGGGTGCCACAACAAGGAGTAAAAAAACCGGTCCAAACCCATCAGACAATCCATTTAACCCGCTATTTTAGGCGGATTGAACCAAGGTTTTGGGTCCATCACTCTAGTTGGCCTGCCACCTTTTAGCCTGTCAAAAAAGAGGACCTTGGCGGGGTGGGTGCGATGGCATGCAGACTCATTACAAGTTATTTCTTTATTTTTATTGTAGTAGTAGTTGATAACAAATGACTCAATTTTAGTAGTTCACATTAAATATCTAGGTGTTTCATGTAAATAACACCAACTATAATCAATTGATTTAAAAGAAAAAAGATTACATGAAATTTCTATCATAATTGCGATATTGTTTTTGCAGTGTTTCTTTGAAGGGGATTCAACTATCAATATTTTGGATGAGACTTATTTGTATTTGTATTGGATGGAATTTGTAATTTTGTTTGCAATTCAATATTTTTGTTAAAAATGCTATAAACATTTTTTAAAAACATTTTCTCTAACATTCATTACGTGTGAAACTCATGTGAGTAGGTCTCGTCACTTTATATAAGATCCATTTTCAAAGTATGAGACACATATAACATATAAGTTAAAAAAAAAGTATCCGAGCACTCTTCATATTGCCACAGCAACAATAACAATAAATATTTATTTATTTAAGTGGGATAAGAATAGCAGCAAAATAATTTTGTTGTGTTATTCTCGACTCCATTCTCATGTCGTTATCCTTGTCCGTAATTCTGATTATTTTATTTCCCATTTTTGTGCTACCTGGATTGGATCTTTAATAAATGAGAGGATATTTAAATTCCTAGATAGGAGTCTTGTAGAAAGTGACAACACACATTAGGTTTGATTCTCCAATATTTTTCAAAAAAGGAACATGATCAGATAATCCAATCTCTGATATTTTTTTTCATTTACATACTTGGATTGGATCTTAAAAACTCGCTCAGTCCGGTAATAGATGACCGATTTGAAAGCCCAATTTACTTTGACCATATTTTTCTATTAATATACAAAGATAAATAATATAATTTAAGATGTCTTTGTATTTATCTCGATGAGTATTTTTAAAATATCAAATATTCATAATTTTTTCTAATATATTATTCAAGATAAAATTATACATTGACATACGTAATAAGGTCTATGTCAAGTATTATGTGATAGATATGTCTTGAAAGAATGAGAGGACATTTAAATTCAATCTTGTACAAAGTGACAACACATTTGTTTTGGTTCTCCAACTTTGTTACATTTGTCAAGGTGAGCTTTTTCTTTCCGTCTTCAGTTTCACAATGCAAATCTTCCGCATCTCTAAATCACTTCCTTCACATCCACATCTCTAAACTCACTTCCTTCACATCAAATCAAATCATTTTTTTAATTAACCACAATATTTATGGTAATTAATTTGCAGAATATTGCTGGCTACTCTATTGTCACAACAATAATCAATAATCATCATGGCCAACAACAATAGTGACAAGAACAAAGAAAAAGAGAATGAATATTTCTTAGATGCTAATGAAGATGAAACTGATATTGAAGCTGTTAACTACGATAGTGACAGTAGTAATAATCATGATGATAATGACGACGACGATGATCGCAATGATGTTCATCGACCTCAATCTTTCACTTCTCAGCAATGGCCTCAAAGTTACAAGTATGTCACCAGTTATATTTATGTTACATATTTTCGTGCCAATTTTGTTTATGTTTGAATGTTTTTAATTTTGATGTATGATTTATGTGATAGTGAGGCTATTGATCCATTGACAATTGCGGCTGCACCAAATATTGGATCAGTTCTAAGAGCACCAAGTGTTATTTACGCAAGCCTTGCAGCGGGTCGTTCTTCCAAGAGTTACTTGGAATTGCAAGATGGTTTTCTAACTGGTACTCAAATTCAAGAATCAACATGGTGGGAGAAAGCTTCCATTCAAAAGAATATTCCTGAAGAATTGCCTATTGGTTATGGATGTACCTTCACTCAAACTATTTTTAATGGTAAGTTGTCATCATAGCTCTAAATTGCAATTGCAGTTATGTTGTGAACCTTGATATCGCGGTTATGGTCCACGGGTAATCTTGTAAATTGGACTCTAGACCCTAAATTTCAAATCATAATATAAAGGACTGCAGTCGCTTTGCAGTTGGAGACGTAAGCAAAATTGGCCAATCTTTGTTACCAAACACATGTGTTCTTTGTTTGCACGTTTATCGTTTAGCGTTTCTTTATTCTTTTGAAACGGGGTTGTTGTTCAAACAATCTTGATATCGTGGCAAAGTGTGAGAAAATGCGGCCGCAATTGTGATGTCGTGCAAACCACTAAAAACATTATATTACGACCACAATTGCAGCCGTTGACCGCGGTTTGGAACTATGGTTGCCATATCCTTGAACATTTATTCTATGTGTATTTGTGCTTAATAAATATGTATATGTATGTCTAGGGCTTAATGTGTTGGCTGGAGTTGGGCTTCTATCTGCACCTGATACTGTGAAGCAAGCTGGGTGGGCAAGTTTGCTGGTAATAGTTGTTTTTGCAGTTGTATGTTTTTATACAGCAGAGCTTATGAGACATTGCTTTCAAAGCAGAGAAGGTATCATTAGCTACCCAGATATTGGAGAAGCTGCATTTGGAAAATATGGCCGAGTTTTTATATCAGTAAGAATGTTTTTACTTTTGATTAATTATGGGGGAGAACTTGTTTATTTTGTGCATAGTCTTTCTTTGTAAGAATATGATCATTTGTTCTTTAAACTGAATTTATACTAATCCAAACACAGACTAAGCGTGTGTTTGTTTTGTCGGTAGGCAAAGGTGAACACGTGTTCCTTTTGAAGCTACAGTTTGTAGCTTGTTTGTTTTAAGCGTGAATGATTAATTTCACAATGGCTAGAATAGAAAGAATAAAGGATATATAAGAGAAGCAATTTGTATATGTAAAGGCTAAAGGTTTTAAGAGAAGATGCAGTGTCTTAGTATCTAGTTGGTCTTGGTGATTGGCCTATTAATGATCATGGTGCTCTTTGAACAACCAACACTTGTTTTTTAAGTTTCAATTCAAATTTGTTGTGCGGTTCTTGTTTCTTCGCAAAATGAAGTTTAATTGGCCTATTTTGCTTCCTCGTATTTTTTATACCTTATTGTCTCTTCATTCTGTTTCCTTCCTTCTAGTTCTATGTTTTAACATTGTGGATCTCAGTTCTTTATAACTCATTCTAGATGTTCCTTATAATTCTTCAACTTGTTACTGAATGGTGTAGGTTTCTCCATATCTTTGATCTTTTTGTTTTATATCTTAAGGCCATGAAATAATGTATCATGATATGAGTCATCTCTATTTTATACCTTTTCATTTGAACTCACTATAACATGAGTGTTAAAGATTGGTGACATAAGATGTATTTCTTATTGCATAGTTTAATGTCTTTAAAAATCTGTGTCTGACATTTTTTTACTTTTTATCTTGTGGCAGATCGTTTTGTACACTGAGTTATATGTAAGTGTTGCAGTGCATCCATTTCTTTTGCCTTTATTACTCTACACCATCTATATGACATATCAAGTTTTTATGAATGCAGTCATATTGTGTGGAATTTATCATCATGGAAGGCGATAACCTTTCTGGTCTGTTTCCTGGAACATCCTTGCATTGGGGAGGTTTAAATTTGGATGGCAAGCACTTATTTGCAATTTTGGCGGCACTTATTATTCTCCCTACTGTTTGGTTGAAGGATCTTCGTTTTGTCTCCTATCTCTCAGGTTCTCTAAACTAAAATGATTTTGATGATCCCAAAATTTTAAGTTGTGGAGACAATACTCATAATGTCTATTGAAATGTGATCCTTATTAGCAAGCACTTACCGAGATAACTTGTGATGATTCTGCAGCTGGAGGGGTTGTTGGTACAGCTTTGGTTGGTGCTTGTGTGTATGCTGTTGGAACAAGAAAAGATGTTGGCTTCCATCACACTGCTCCATTGGTGAACTGGAGTGGCGTTCCATTTGCTTTTGGTATTTATGGGTTTTGCTTTGCGGGACATTCAGTTTTTCCCAATATTTATCAATCTATGGCTAACAAAAAAGATTTTACGAAGGCAATACTCATATGGTATGCTACATAACTTTCTTTGTCAGTGGAAACCAAGGTTTTTTAGAAAAGGTCTGTGATTGTGATCTAGATTGCAGGATCAAGGTTGTTGGTGTCTTTGTGAAATTGTGATTGTTATTGAGTCCACATTAGCCGCATTTGACCATGATTCTGTGCAACATTAAAGATATTGACACGACCGTTACCCCGACTGCAGCTTAAAACCTTGATAGCAACACATACTTTTTTTCTTCAGTGTTCTTTTCATTTACCTCATACATTTTATTTTTGTACAGTTTTGTTTTGCCCATGTTTTTATATGGAAGCGTCGGAGCTGCGGGATTTCTTATGTTTGGCGATAGGACTTCGTCTCAGATAACATTGGATCTACCACGAGATGCATTTGCTTCCAAAGTCTCCTTGTGGACTATAGTAAGAAAATTTTGGGGTCTCTTTGCATTATTTTTGTATAGTTTTTTCTTTCTAGGTACATTTACATTGTTTCTAATTTTGTCTGGTTTCTCTTTCAGGCAATTATCCCACTAACTAAATATCCTTTTCTGTCATAATAATTCTATTTATTAACGTTGGACTAGCTTGATCATATTATGCAGATTATAAAATTTCAATTTCATTTTTTCCTTAATTATGATCAAATATGCTTTGATGATGAACCCACTGGCAAGAAGTGTAGAGGAATTGTTGCCTGATAGCATCTCACGCACTAATTGGTGCTTCCTTCTTCTCAGAACAGCACTGGTTTTATCTACAGTTTGTGCTGCTTTTCTGATTCCATTTTTCGGTAAGTGTTAATCTGTCTCTAATACAGTACATTTCTATGTCATCACATTCAACAGACACTCAAGAAAATCATATCACTATAGCTAGAGATGGTCAGCACTTTGCAGGGCCATGCTACAAATATCTGATACTCAGTTAGAGCATCAATCATTTCATGCCACATCAAGTGGTGACTTCTAAATACTAATTACACATTTATTTATCTGCGAAAAAAAAAAGGTTTCTATGTGTGTGGATTTAGATGAAAGCAATTTTATAAGAAAATCTGTATCATAAAATCAATACTGGTATTATGTGTCAGATGAATAACATGTCTGTGACATCTTTTGTTACAATTTCAGGGCTAGTGATGGCTTTAATAGGTTCTCTCCTCAGTGTACTTGTGGTAAGCATAGACTTCAGTTAAATATTAATTGCACTCAATATCTAGTGATGTATAAGGAACTTGCACGTACTGTTCTCTTTCAAAAGGAACATGATTTGAAGGAAAAACATTATGTACATGCATGAACACAAACAACTACGAATATCGGTTAATAAAAAATTTCTTTGTTTTGGATTGGGACGTCATCCCCTTACTCTAAATTTTTATTTACAAAATAAAAAGAAAAAAGAAGACTGATTTGTCTTCAATCATTGCGTATTTTAAGGATTTAAGTCATGTAAAATGGTTTATAATGTAGGATTTCTATATTTTCAGGCAATGGTATTGCCAGCTTTATGTTTTCTGAAAATTGTGGGGAAAAGGGCTACAAATACACAGGTATATATCAGTGCTTCTGATCTTGTTAATTTCATGTTTTTCCAAGTGCAATTATCTTATTTACGAAAAAATTCAGTGTAGTAGCTTTGATTATTAATTTTAGAAGAGAGTCCTTGAGAGGGTACATAAAAATAACAGTTTTTTAGGCAATAAAAATAACAGTTGAATACATGTAGTTGCACAATAACATAGCTATGAGTCTATGACAGCATAAATTTATGTTGTATTACGTTTCCCTGTGTCATTCAACTTATTTTTTGAATGTGCAACTACTTGTTTTGTTTGACCGCACAGAATCGGCGTCCGAGAAAAAACCATTTAAACACACTTATGTATTCTTTATTTTCTTTTTTGTTTAAAACTGATTTCAATGCCTAGTTTTCAAATTCTGAGACTCCAATAAGGATTTGTTTTCACGTAATTACGTAGTCAACTGTTAGATCAAGATTGGACGGCTCGTGTTTCAAACTTCATATCTTGGACAAAGATGAAATGTGAAGTGTTCGATCTTTAACCAATAACTTAGATTATGTGATGCGGTCAAAGGCGTATAGGATTGTTTAGTGTACATAATACAAATCCATATTTTACTCTTAAGTTTTCCTATCCTTCCAATTTTTCACTCCCTACATTACTTTTTTTAATGCCATATATCATCTGCAGGTTATTCTAAGTGTGGTAATTGCTGCATGGGGAATAGTTTGTGCTTCCCTTGGAACATATTCATCTCTAGTGAAGATTGTGCATAGGAGCTGACTGACACTGATTAATTTCAGCAAGTGGCCAGTTACTTATCTTTGTTACACATTTGATGAATGGAATGATATACAACAAATTTTTTATTGATTGGACTTCGATAATGGAGTCAAACTTAAGCCGTTTAGTTTGCTGTTTCAGAGCAATGTTTTTTAGCATTGCACCATAGATCCATATGATTATTTGGTACTAGTACAACTATGTGAGCTAAATCATTAGAATTTTTTTTCTTCTTTTCTGAAGTTTTGAATGAACTAAATTCATTTTATAGTCAACGGAGGTTAATGTTGAAGGATTAATTTATATATCGGATTATATTAATTAAGGGTTTTGCTAGAAGACACCTTTTATGAAGGTTTTAGCAGGTTATTCTATGAGCATTTGCTAAAAGACATCAACTAATTTTTATGAAAGTGTCTTTTAGCAAAGTTATAACTAAAAAGTGAAAATCACACCTTGAGGTGTGGGTTGCTAAAAGACACATTCATGGGTGGCTTCTAGCAAAACCCATTAATTAATACCATGCAAATTAGTTTGGATAATTCTGTGTACATCAAACCAATGTATTGATGGTTAGACAAGTATACCAGTCAAAAATAGCATAAAAAGTCAGTTCTTGAACCGGATATAGTTTTCTAACAAAAAAAAAAGAGTAGTGCTCTTCCTCCTGCACTTTTCGCTTGCACCCAACTGAAATACCCAAATTATCCCTGTGTTAGTTAACTAATGTAAGTGTAAAAATGTGTGCATGTTAAGTGACGCTGCGTGACTTAAGTCACGCATAGTGACTTCTCACTTTTTATAATTTATTTACTATATTCAAATTATTTTATTTACTATATTCAAATTATTTTATTTACTTTATTCTAATTTATTTTTTCACTTTATTCTAATTTATTTATTTTCTAAATTATTTGTTCACTTTATTCTAATTTATTTACTTTATTAAAATTAATTTATTTACGTATTTACTTTATTCTAATTTATTTATGAACTTAAAATAAATATTGATTCGAATTTATTCATTAAATAAAAGGAAATTAACTAAATTAATATTTATTCATTAAATTCAAAATTAGAAAATAAAAGCAAATATAAATAAAAAGGAATGAACAAATTGAGGCATCTAACAACATCTCATTTTATTAATAGAATTCATACAATACAATAATTGATACAATAATTTATTCAAATTCACTAAATCTACTTATTTTCTTTTTACCCTCTTGGGGTAAAAAGTGACCAATCATCTTGGGGTAAAATAATGAGCAACCTTCTTGGGAAAAATACATCATCAACCCTTGGGCCAAATTTAAATTTGGTTCTTTTTATACTCCAAGAAGATTCTTTTTACCCACGGTAAAAAGTTTATGGGGTAAAAAGAAGCAAATTTAAAATTACCCCAAGGGTTTACCACTTCCCCAAGTCAGCTACTCACTATTTTACCCCGAAGAAGTTTGATCACTTTTGCCCCCAAAGAGAAAAGAGACTATTGAAAACAAAAAGAGAAATAGAGGGAGAGAGTGAGGAGGGGAAGAAAGTGATATGGTGTGAGGAATTAGGGAAGTATGGAGGGATATTTATAGGTGGGAATGATAGTATAGGTTATAAATACCATTAATGTGGTCAAAAAACGTGTAAAATTTGGTAAAAAACGTGTGGATTGAATGTTGAAAAACTGACCAAAGACCAAAAAACGTTTGTTCTTCAGTTATGACCACTGACCAACGTGCGTGAGTTAACTCGCGCACATGATAGTGGTGCGTGGCTTAAGTCACGCAGAGCTTATAACGTGCGTGAGTTAAGTCACGCTGCGTGACTTAACTCAAGTGATGAGGCCTTTGTTATTGTTGCAGCCTTTATTATTGTTGCAGCCTTTTCACTAGACTTAATTGTTTCAATAGACTGAATCTTTTCACTTGGTTGGCCTTTGTTATTGTTGCAGCCTTTTCACTAGATTGAATCTTCTCACGTGGTTGGCCTTTGTTATTGTTGTAGCATTTGTTAATTGCAACATCAATGATTATAAATAAAATCTTAAAACTAGTGTGAGTTAACTCATACGAGGCCTTTGTTACCTGCGCGTGAGTTAACTCACGCAGATGCATTATAGTCATTTCAATTGGGAATGAGCATTTTTTGTTGGGTAAAAAGAGTAGAATTCATTTTTGTTGGGAATGAGCATTATAGGCCTTTGTTACGGTCACTTAAGAATTTTGCTCTTCTCACTTTCAAAATTGCTCATTCACACCTAAAATTACACTATTAACCTTAGCGACAGTTAATTACCTCTTGTTACCAGAATTACCTTAGCTATGCTAATAGACCAATAATTCTTGACAAAATTGATGTTTTATTAAGCACCAAAACATCCATTTTTTTCTTTTCCAATCATCGGCTACCACTACGTTCATTCACCATATTCATTCATCGTATTCAATCAATTCATTCATTCAGTCAAAATAAAAAATAACGCAAAATCAAAATCAATTTCAAACACAACGCAAATGTTATAGATAAAAACGTGAATACACAAATGTCATTAATTTACATCAAGCGCCAACAATTTCATAAAAAAACGATAATTTACAGTCACAAAAACCCTAAAAAATAATTGACCATATCATGGGCCCTTCTCCTTCTTCGGGGAATCTGTAGCTCGGTCATCGGCTGCATTTCATCCTGGATCATCCTCAGCATACTCTGATAGTATTCATGTGGATCACCATCATGCAATGCCTCCTTCATAATGTCGTAGGCGTTTCACATAATTTGGAGTGGGTTGGGACGCTCTCTGTCTTACTCCTCCTCGATAATGACCTCCTCGTTATGAGACATAAGAGGAGGAACCTCAACAACCTCCACTGATGGGATCATCACCTGATGAGAGACATAGTAAAACAAATTAATGTTCCTCCCTCTAGTCCTTCACGGATCCACTGCTTGCACCCCGTTTAGCCAATGGTATGATGTGAACAATAAAATCCTTGAAGGCTTGGACTATTTGTGGTGGATCAAGAGGAGCCACAAAGTGTTTATACCACTCAATGTCTTGGACTCGTCTGTACTGCCTCTTCACCCGCTTCGGTAAGTGACAACACATTGTCCCTTTGTTGCACATGATCCACCCCGAATACTAACAAATATCAGCTAATGGCACAAGATCCTGATGATACCTATAAAATTCTCAGTTATCGATAACTCAAAAATACTACTAATAATTTTTTTAAAAAACTTTTCTCTTTTTACGTTCTGAAAAACTGTTCCCAGATTCAGAGTCTGAAATAGTTCAGAGTCTTAGTGCAGCGGATAAAGGTAACAGAACAGAGAAAGAAAGAACACAAGCAATTATACAGGTTCCTTCCACAAACTGGAAATAGTCCTATCCCCCTTGCACTTCCAAGGAGAGTTCCACTAAAATGTAATATCGGATTACAAGTTGCTCAAACACTCAAGTAAGAGACTTCTCAATGCTCAAGGACAACTCCAAGAGACTTCTATGCTCAATCACA
>Ga0228711_1010468_pt1 | contig 12179 bp, 3 predicted proteins | sample MedpolnodulmetaG_2_FD_177996 | JGI IMG/M metagenome (GOLD analysis project Ga0228711, IMG submission 177996) | Root nodule microbial communities from Medicago polymorpha collected in Santa Monica, California, United States - brown nodules | ecosystem: Host-associated > Plants > Roots > Nodule...
GATATAACAAGAAGATAATGTGCAGTCAAGGCTAAAAAAAGGTATATACTAGATCTGAATTTGTCATTGCTAATTTTATTGCGTCACTACTTTTTATTCCTCTACGACGTTTCAATTCTTCAGAACTTATACCTTGTGTTGTTTATAAAACCCATTATTCACTCTTTTGTCTGCTGCCTTCATAAAATCTCACAATGAAAGATACTACTCCACACAACTTAAAAGAACCTTCGTTCTATTATGCATGAATATGATTATGGTTGATGAGAAGGTACATGGTTAAACTGTTTTTTTTTAAAGGATGCTTAAACAGTTGATTGCTTTCAATTTTATCATGTCATTTGAATCAGTTAAACTGTTGAATCTTATAATATGGCCATTTGTTTAATGCTTTAATTTTGTAATGAATCCGAGGCGTAGAAATCCAGCGATGTTGATTTACTTGAGTCAACTAATGAGTTGCGGATGAACCAACTTGAATCACATAAGCCAAAAAGAAGCTCAAATTGAGATGACTTCATATATAACTACAAATGAACACGGATATATTTCTCTAATAATTCTTTTATGTTTGAGTAACACATATATATCTGGTCTTCCATTCTTCCTCACTATGTCAGCTTCTATCGTAACAAATTTTGTAGCAATGGATTTAAATTGTTAACTATTTTCTTATTAATACGATGCAATTTAAGTTGTTCATGCTTTTTCTTATCATGGTATCAAACTTTTTTTAAGAGAATTTTTTTCAATCACCGTGCTTATGTTTTGCTATTGGACTCCAATACAAAGATGTCAAATAAAAATAAATGATTTGTAATTTAAAATGACAAATTTTAACGGATTATACTAACTAAGTCATGTCAATGAAAGTTGACTAATTTGATAACAATTTGGCATAAGGTTTGGATTAATTCATCATGTCAATGAAGGTTGATTAACTTGATAAAAAATTGACATAAGATTTGGATCAAGTTTCAAAGGAGATAATTTTTTTTTAATTGTTTTATACTTGAAATGACTATTAACATGCACAAAATTAAAGAGATGGGTTGAATACGTAAAAAAAAGAAAAAAAGATGGGTTGAATACGTAAAAAAACAATTTGTTGAAGATACCGAAGATAATCAAGATGTTAATGTCTTTTTTTTGAAGGATGTCTTTAAGTGTCGTTTATAGAGAAGTATTTTGTAATATATGATAACTAATTTAAAATGTACGGTTTTCAAAATATATTAATGTCAAGATGATATTCTTAAAAAAAATTACATTTTTATCATATGATTTATTTCACTACATTTTTTTATTTCAATATAACTTATTCGAGCATGTTTTAGTCGGTAAGACCTGTGCGGAGCACGGGTCGGTGGTCTAATATATATTAAATTCTAGCGAGATCGAAGAGGAGGAATATGGTTTTTGCAAACTCAACCAACAACAACAATTAGTTAAGGTGTTGATTCTTTTTTTTCCTTCAAAAATCAATTGACTAGGTGTATAAAAGGATATTTATATATATATTTAGAGTGGTGATACATGCACACCCATATGTGGCATACACACTCAAACCTCCACACAAACATGTGACATGTGGCCTAGACCTCACAAACACTTTGTCTCTTTTTCCATTCATCTATCTCTCTCCTCTCAAATATGTGGGATGTATGGGTGGTATGAAAATATGAGTGGTCTACCAATCATTTTCCATATATTTTCCTCGTGTTTTTTTCTTTACAACGTGACGTAAGAATATTGTTTTTCCCAAATTTATTTTATTATTTTACATTGGTGAGCATGTTTACAGATAAGTTATATATATAATTGGTTGTGGACATATGAACTTATATGAGTGGATAAAAATAATCCTAAAGTTATTTGTTAACTTTTCTATTTTTTGTTTAGTTTTCGGATGGTGGCCCAATTTGGAGGGACCATTTTGAAAATATTTATTTACAAGCATATAAATTACATAGTTTACTCATTGTCTATTCATTTCATCTTCTTCTAATCATGGACAATGAGTTGAATGCTGACGACTATTTGGATCCTGATTCCTGAGTACATTGGCCTTGAGGATGTTGAGTGTCTGGCGTTGCTGGATGAACACGACGAATTGGTTAGCGAAATTTTCGACGATGAGATCGGTGGAGATGTTAAAATTGTCATGGGAGATGAAGCTGAAAATTTGAACTACAATTTTTGGGAAGTTTATTGTATTTCACTTATTTTTCGTATGTAGTATATTTCTAAACTTATTGCATGAAACTATTTAGGTGCAAATCAAACTCGGAGCTACCTCACGGACCATGACGGTAACACTTTGATTATTGTGTTGTGAATTATATTACGTCTTTAACAAGTATAAATCTGTTTTATATGTTTGTTTTATGTTGCATGAGATGTGTTATGATTCAAAATAGCATACGAGAAAATACATTTACGAACTCTTTGTCGTTATTGTCCTCAATCTGATCCACCTTAATTTTATACACAGCAACACAACATATAATAACGACAAAGATCAAGAACAAAAGGTAGATTTTAATTTCGGAACTCTTTGTCGTTATTGTCTGTGTACTGAACTCTTAACTCAAGTTTTTTTGTTAATTTTTTCTTCCTGGTTTAATTTCAGTGTCACTGCCGTTATACACATGCATGTAATCACTGTAATTTTTTGTTATGGCCATAGGTAGTGAGATGATTGAGTTGTGTGTTGATGTTATGATTAAGAAACCGACGAGATGTCCACACAAGTACTAGACTGGTTAACTCAGGCACTGGATACTTGTTATATATAGAGTTAGAGACCTCTCATCCAACATCAAAATTAATAACTTTTATTTAGCAAAAAGCTTAATTGCAAAGGCATCGCTATGATCACTAACATGAAAAATTGTTAGTATCTCAAAAATCAACATAAGGAGGACCGTCAAGATATTTTAAAGGAATGTTAGCAACACACACTTTTTAACATTTTTTAGTATTTATTCTTTTATTGGATGAAATGAATATATGTTCCACCACATCTTGCGGGCTCAATTTTTAAAGTGTAGATCCACAATGATTTAAACCAATAAGAAAGTGAGTATTAGAGAGAGTGTTCAAAAGAGAGTGTTGCTAACATTACTCAATATTTTACAGATCTTTCAAACAATACTTCAATTTACTTCTATGAATTACAAACTAGTAAATTATTCTTTCAAAAATAGTTAATAAATTTTTATTAAAAAAGTGAAATATTTTATTTTTTAATGTAGTACTCCCTCTGTTTTTCTTTAACTACCGAATTAAAGAAGCAGATTTTTGAAGTTTTTTTTTCATATTATTCTCTCATATTAATCCACTTGTAAATTTTATTTTTCGGAACATATTTTCTCTTTACAATAAATTTGATAATTTGATATCTTTCTACGGTGACAAACAATTAATATAGACTCTTCAACGAACTTTTTTTGTTATACACATTATCTCTCCCATAACAAACAATTTTTTTCATCAAAATTGTTCTTCTAATTTGTACTTAAATTTTTTAACAATGTTATAATTTCATTTATATAATTTCAATTCTTCAAGGATCCATTGTTATAGGTGACAGTTTTTTAAAAAAAAAAATACTTTGTTAAAAAAATTAACAAACTTGAATTTATCAAATGCATATGATTAATTAGTTTTATCAAAAAGAAGTATAAATAATTGAGAAAGGGTGTCTTTGACAAATTATAGCTTAAAACATCAAAATGACAAAAAAAATTAATCAAACATCGGTTAAATAAAAACGAAAGGAGTATTTAATACTCAATTTCATCCAAATTTATTATATAAATACTTTAAAAATACCTCAAAAGCATTTGTTATCATTTCTCATTTCGAGTCTTATCTCATTCATGAGATATACTTGCTTGGTCACAACACAAGCGCAAATAAATATTATTTGGACGCACACACAAAACCAAAAGAAAATAAAATTGAATAATGTCAATTGATGTGATTAAATAATTGTCCTTAAATTTTTGTCATTTCTTGTGTGGGTGCCTAAATAATATTAATTTGTGGTTGTATCCATGAAAGATTTTCCCCTCTCAAATCGTGACAATTGGTAAATGATTTTTGCTCTTCTTTCAACAAAAAACGCTCACTCTCTTACAAACTAACCAAAATACTTCCACGTGACTTAAGTCACTTACGTTACATTGGTACATCTCACGTGAGTTAACTCACGTAGGTTATAACTCAACGTGAGTTAACTCATGTAGGTTATAACTCCGCGTGAGTTGACCCATGTAGGTTATAACACAGCGTGAGTTAACTCATGTATGTTATACTTCAGCTTACCAAACTCACGTGAATATATTTTGGTTAGTTTGTATGGGAGTGGGCGTTTTTTTTTAGAAGAACAATTTCTCGGTAAAGGGTAGAATTCCATCTTAACTTGTTTGTTCTTCATTTATTTTATGAATCACCCATACCATTAACATCCATCGTGATCGTGTGATTCGTGTCCATTTACTCCAAAGAGTCCAGCTGTCTACGTATCATTTGGTCTTCCTCTTTTTTTTTTTTTTTTTCAAGTGATCTTCATCTATTTATTTATGAACCATATCTACCAACATTAACTATCTATCTACTATCTAAAGCCAAAGCAAATTTAGTCAAGTGTACACGCTTATAAAAAAAAGGTTGACAAGTGTTTAGGGACATTTTTTTCTAGAGAAGAAATACTGGTTAAGAAATCAAATATATAATAATATTTGTATTAGAAGTTTAAATAATGATTTAAAAAGGGTAATATTTACATTTAAAGTTGTATAATCAGTGCATTAATACTTTCTTTTTTGGTTTTGGACACTGGTTAGCATTATCCTAAAAAAAAATATGTAACGTGTTATTTTAAAACAATCTTTCATATTATTTTTTATTTTATGTGTCAAAAATGAATTATTTAAACTTGTGATTAAACAAATGTATAGTCGTTGTCACAATATTAGTTGACATGACTACTTATTAAAAAATATAATATAGTCGGTGTATAGATTAAAAAATATAATAAAAATTATTGATTTTATTAAATTAATTATTGATACATTTTGTCATCATAAATGTAAATTGTAAAATAAAAAGTTGTAAGTGATTTATAACATACTAATTAGTAAATGATATAATTAAAAAATGGGTCATGTTAACTTGTGCTTGCCACTGAACAAACGTGATTAAGAAACTTATTTAAGTGCAGTTAATTTTTCAGATTTCATGTAAAACATAAATTAAATTTATTAAAGTATCCTTATTGATATTTACTAGAAAAAGTAGCATTAAATTTTGGAAGAAAATGAATGATATGGAGGACTAGTAGTAAATAGTTGAAAAGCAGTTAATTTTAATGCTAAGAGTTCCCAACAACTTCTCTTTCTTTCTTTGTTTGTTGTGTTGTCTTCCGTGGCAGCAACAAACAAGCAGTAGCAGTAGCAGTTTCGTTTGTTGTTACAGATGACGATGATGATGCTTCTACTTCGTCTTCCTCCTTTGTCCTTTCTCTTCTTCTTCATCTTCCCCTTTTCACACTCAATTCCCTTCATTGTCCTTCACGGTATTTTTATTTACTTCATAACTCACTAGCATAGCATCATCATATTCATAATTATTCATGTATGTATGAAAATGATTCTTTATATGGGTTGCAGGAATCGGAGATCAGTGTTCTAACCGTGGAGTCAAATCATTCACGGAAGAATTGATCTCATACTCTGGTGTTAAGGGATTCTGCGTGTATGCTTACTTAACTTTAATTTCATCACCATTTATGATTTATCTACTAATTTTTCTGTGCTTTCTTTAGATTTATTTATATTGTTTTTATGGTATATATTAGTAGCAATTTATACTTGGATTGTTGCTACTGTAATTTAGGGCATGTTTTGATGGTGGATTTTAGAGGTCTAATTATATATTTTGATATATATATGTGTGTGACATTTTTTAAAAATTATTTAATTTATACATGTCGTTAATGTAAATGATTTTTACACTATCAATCAATCATAATCGTTAGATTATTGAAAGTGTTTGAATTTAACCATAACTAGTTCTAAACGTCACACATATGAGTGGTTGTGATTTGCCGACAATGTAAAACTCTTTACACCGAAATTGTATGAAAATTAATCTCTAGATTTATAGCTACCTTAATTTAGAAAAGAAAGATAAGTCATACCCTTGGTTTTTGTGACTAATGAAGTTTTCCAATCTTCTACAGTGAAGTGGGAAATGGATCATGGGATTCATGGTTTATGCCTTTGAAAGAACAGGTAATAAATAGGGCAGAAGGATTTGATGTTTTTATGGTATTGCCTAATGATAATATTGACTAATGGTAATTTGTTGTCTTATATGTCTGCAGACAGATGTTGTTTGCCGGAAGGTGATGAAGAAATTCCTGCATTATTGTGGTAACATTTCTTTTCTTATTGTGCTTTTGAATTTAATCTTTTTACTCTTTTTTTCCACCATATACAGGTGAAGGAAATGAAAGAGTTGAAGGGAGGATACAACATTGTTGGCCTCTCCCAGGTAAAACATAAGAATTAAGATTATTTTTTTTCCTGTTTTTTTTTTCTTTCCTTTCTGTTAATGGATGCTAATCATTTCTCTATTAGAGAGAAGTTGACTTTTATAAAGGTTTTAAATCATTCTAAGATAGCGACAACAGAGTAGGTAAAAGTAAAATCATGTCCATATGTGGTTAAAGGGTTTTATGTTTTTTCGATTTTCAGACTCATCTTTCAGCTTCATCAATGATCCCGTCCTTCTGGTGAATACTAAGTTACTACTAGTATTCCTTCTCTGCCTCTTCAAGGCTGCAATCCTTTTCAAGCCCTTGTAGTTGTTACATTACATGCTTGATCAATGTTCTCAATGGCGGATGGCCAAACTTCGGCCATATAAATTGGGACTGCGATCTATCGCCCCTCTATGACATGTGGCACTTCATAAACTGGCTATGGCGGCTAGTACAAAATACATGATGCTGAGACCGCTATCTGACAAAATTGTCCTTGAACCTTTCAAAAAAATAATATTGTCTTTGGTATAAGTCTATCTTGGTCTCTACTTGTTTTAGGCTCAAGCTCTTTGAGAAGATATTGTTCATTGCCATTTGTTAAGATTTGCAGAATCCACGCCCCACCTGACAAAATATTTAGTGAAGATTACATCTTCACTTTTCCCTTAATTAAGCACGTTTTCCAGCAAGTTGTGACACTTAATTGTAAATTCCATATCATTCATGTAGTTACTTATTTTACTGAAAAGGGAAACCGATATATAATATTGGGGAAGATGACCTACCAACACTTAAGGCTGTGCATCCGGTCATGCATTTGTTAAGAACGCCCGTGCATGATATATGCACGGTTTGGCGCCAATTTTGAAATGGTTCATGTCTGTGCATAACTCTTTCTTTTCCTTTTCTTTCCTTTTTCATTCATTGCAATTTGCAAGGAATGTTTAACTAATTTATTACATAATTCATCTCACAAATGCTTCTTTTTATAGTTTTGTTGTTCATTCTTGAATTTTTGTTATCATACAGGGAAATTTAATTGGTCGAGGTGTGGTCGAGTTTTGTGAAGGAGGTCCTCCCGTAAGAATCTATAATTTTACCAGTGCAATTTTTCCTATAATAGTTCAACTTATTTTGTTGTCTATGTTTCTACATATTCCGTTACGTGGCGAAAAATGTTTTCCATGAAATATTAATGAGAAGTCTTGTCCATAAGGGAGAATTAAGGGAGTTGATTCTGATAAATCAGTAGTTTCATATTCCTGCGAATATATTTTCCACTGAAAAGTCGTTGACTTTCTCATCAATTGTTGAGATTCCACACTTTCCCTCTAAAGCGGACTCACTTCAAAGGAACCAAATTCTAAATTGTTATCTTTATTTCATCTCTCTAGTTTATTATGTTTTACAACAGTAGGGTGTAGAATAGCATTTTGTTTTTTAACTATCTTGTTGTCTTTCATTTTTTCTCATTATACTGTGAGAAATGGGAATGCTATTCATGTGCTTTGAATAAATGTTGATTTAGATCCTTCTTGTTCTGCTTATCCTTCTTTCTTCTATGTATTCATTTTTCTCTTTTCAATGTTCCGTGCATTTTTGCCTCTCTAGATCTGTTAACTTATTCATGAGATATTCTTCCTTATTATTGTTGGGCAGGTTAAGAACTTCATCTCTTTAGCAGGCCCTCATGCTGGTACTGCTTCAGTTCCCCTCTGTGGTGTGAGTATCATCGTTACTTTCCAGCATGATGCCTTTATTATTTCTGAATGATGGTATAGATTTTGGAAATATGGCATTCAATAGTAACAATTTACTTAGTGTTGGCGCCATGGCATTCTTTAATTGTTTTAGTGACCACTTTGATTATTTAATAAGATGGTCCAAACAGATACATAGAACTCAATGCTAATGATGCCACTGGAATCAGATGCTAAACTTGAGTTACTGCAGTGGGATAATATAGAGATGACTTCATATAAGGATGATTTTGAACTCTCAAGAAATTAAAGAAAATAAGACCCTGGCAATTAAAGAGGCCTAGTTCTTTCCCATCGTTTTTTTTTTCCCCCTGTCTTCCAACACCCCAATCCCCTATTGTACCCCCTTCCTTTCCCTAAAATAGACCTCAGTCATCCTTATTCATCTTATAGCACCAAACAGTGAAATATTCATCATAGCTTAATTAATTTTGGACTTGACAGTATAGAGAGAGTAGTGGAGGTAGTCGAAGGGAAAAGATTTTTTTAACCTAACATGACCTTTTATTTTTCAGTTGAAATAGAGGGGGCCGAAAATGAAGCATATTTTCTTTCCTGAAATTTCTATATATACTGTGGTAATGCCATGTGTTATGGTTATTTGCAAAATATTGCAGCATGACTGTAATGTGGTGTATCTGAAAACTATTTGTCATGTAACCAGTGTCCACAGATAAGAAATATCTACATCAAAATTTTATTCTGCCGAGTTCTTCCGTTGTTAAATGATTTTTTGTTTCTACAGACAGGTATCTTTTGCGTCCTTGCAGACAATCTCATCAAGGGAGAGGTGTACAGTACCTATATTCAAGTATTTATCTCTATCTTTTATTTATTTTCTCTTTTGTCTGATCTGTAATTTTCTTGTTTTATTTTCTTGTATAAGATATTTGCTTTGTTCAGAATTTATTATCGCATTACTTCGTCGCTCATTAGTTTCTGCTCGCACCTTACAGTCTCTAACATACCTCAATTAAAAATTATAGGAACACTTGGCTCCTAGCGGATATCTTAAATTACCAAATGTGAGTATCAATATTTATTTACAAATTCAAAAGTAATTGATTAGCAAGTCATAACTGATGACTTATATCTCGAACAAGTATAAATTTAGTAATAAAATGTCACTGCTGAGCCTGTTTTTTTCTACTCAACTATTCAGTTACATAATAGTCCATACCTATTTATCATAGTAGTTTGTTTGCATAAAATTTGTTCCGAACCTTCTGATTAAAACCAATTTTGATTTCAGGCCATGCCTAAATATTTGGAGAACTGTAGGTACCTCCCTAAGCTTAATAATGAAAAACCTGGTCAGAGGAATTCCACTTACAAGGAAAGATTCAGTAGCTTAGAGAATTTGGTACTTATCATGGTAAGTCCTCGATCTAAAGAAATCTTTCTTTAATATGTTAAGAATATTTCAAGCTGACTTCATGAAAAAAATGTGTTTATTTGTCGTGTTATGTTATACTGCAACAGTTTGAGCAAGACACAGTTTTGATACCGAAAGAAACATCCTGGTTTGGTTATTATCCAGACGGCTTCTTCAAGCCAGTTCTACCACCACAAGAGGTATCGTTTTTTATTTGACTTGTCTTGATATTTTCTGTGATACATGGTACCATAATTGGGAATTTGTATCCCATATATTAAATTATATATCAGTAGAGCTGCTTCCGTAAGCTTCTATTACCTATTTAAATGCCATTGGCATTTCAACATAAAAAATTTGTAGGTTTCATTTTTTTTCTTGAAATGGCCATTCTAGACAGAGATGTCTGAAACACTTATTTGAAATTCCTGGCATTATTAGGCTAGCTGTTATTTGATAGCTTCGTGTCACTACACTGTGATGTAATGATCAAGCAAACAACAGATTCAGCCTCAAGTGAAAAAAAAACCAATAGTTCTACAAAAGATTTCTTGTAGTAGGCCAATTGTATTTTTCCATAACTCCCTTAATCTGCTTTGCAGACAAAACTCTACACTGAAGACTGGATTGGCTTAAAAACTTTAGACAAAGCTGGCCGTGTCCATTTCATTAGCGTTCCTGGAAAGCATCTAGGGATATCCGAGGCGGATATGAAGAAACATGTAGTGCCGTATTTGAACGGCAAAACATCAAGAAATGATGGCACCACTAAGGCTGGCTTTCGGAGGATGCGAGGAGGTAATCAGAGATTTATTCAAATCAACAAGATGGAGTAATGTCACACAGTGGAGGAAGAATCATATATGTAGCTCCAGCCACGACATTGATATATAATAGATTGATCACTGTCACCTGTGTAGTGTATACCACGCAAGGCTTTCAATGGTGAAATTATTGGCAATATAGGTCTACCAAAATAGAAGTCATGTTATATTTAGTTGATAAACAATGATCTAGTATATTGTGGGGGAACAAGTGTTTCGAATAATCAAAAGAGCTATTTACATCAAATTACTTGATATATATAAGACTGTGATGCATATTGCTATTAGTTCAAGCATCATTTTCTTCATCCTCTCTTTTATTTCTCTCATCTATATCCTTCCACACCTCATCTGGAAATATAAGACAATTTTTATCTTTATTTTTGTCGAAATTTTTAGCCTTTGTATATATTATAGAAGTATTAGAAAGTTGTGGTTAGTCCTCTCAAAAGTAATTATGATTAAATGTATCAAGACCGTCCTGAATAGTCTGAGTATTTTATTTAAATTAAGAAAATGATGCTCCAATAATTGTTTGAATATTATTCTTTTTGCTGCAAAATCATTTATATTTGATAATAATTAAGGTTCTTTAAGAAAAAAATTCTATAAAATATCCTTAATGATTTTTTATTCTTCAAATTGAACTTCAATATTTGATAGAATTATTATGAGATAAAGCAACGATTCTTGGAGACTTGCTCTCTAGACACCTAGCAATTGTTCACCGGAACCTAAGATACTCCGTTGATAGTTAATAACAGTTCAAACGCTATTTAAATTAGTTAAACCAATTTAAAAAAATGATTTAACTGATTTATAAAGTGTTGAAGGATAATTAACTTATGTTTAACAACAAACAGTAGTTAACTACCTTGTTTCCGTAAACATAGCACAGTTGGCTAGTACAGTGCATTGTTATATGCAGGGTCGGTGTTTGAACCCTCAGATACTCCACTTATTCATTTAAAAAGGTGAATTCTAGTCATTAACTTACTTGATCAAATAAAAATATCAAAGTTAACTATCGTAACACTTTTTTAAAATACATGTAAACAATTGTTGATTGATTTATAATATGTTATAAATATTTGGTCGTAAAAGACTTATCAGCGTACTCAATATTTGGTTCTTTGCATATAGAATTTTTTTTTTATCATCGTATTATTTTCTATAAATTTGTCGTTTTTTTTTATTAAACACACATTAATCTCCATTTCATTTTAAATTATTTCAGCACACTGACAAAAGAATTTGCAAATGCAATTTCTCATCAGTAGATAACAACTTATACCAAATAATCATGGTTACAAAAACTCGAAGCTTCACAAAGGTAAGAGACTTGAGAGCGATAAAACCTTTTTTTAAGGCTCTAATTTAGAATAGGATTGGGATTTAGTCATTTAGGAGTGGTTACGTTATCTATCTAGTCTACTATGAATTAGTCCTAGGATAAAAAAAAGGGCTCGATATTTTTTTGGTTTAATTGCACTTTTGGCCCCTTATGTTTCAAGAAGTTGCGATTTTGGTCCCCTAACTAATTAAAATACTAAACAGCCCCCTATGTATTGGATCTTTGGCAGTTTTGGCCCCCTAGACCAATTTTGACTCGGTCAACGCTGACGTGGCACTTCAAAGCAATGCACACGTGGCAGATTTGAAGT
>Ga0228711_1010469_pt1 | contig 12179 bp, 9 predicted proteins | sample MedpolnodulmetaG_2_FD_177996 | JGI IMG/M metagenome (GOLD analysis project Ga0228711, IMG submission 177996) | Root nodule microbial communities from Medicago polymorpha collected in Santa Monica, California, United States - brown nodules | ecosystem: Host-associated > Plants > Roots > Nodule...
ACAAAAAAGAAAAGAAAAAGAACTCCTTCTTCTTCTCATGCGTGCTCACCTTCCTTCTTCTCTTCCATCTCTCTTCAGTTCCCTCCTTCTCCTCCACATCCCAGTCTTAAATCCGCCATTACCTCCTCCATATTCTTTCGAAGTATCTCAGCTCGCAAATTTAATAGCTTTATAACTAGACCTGAAAAATGCATTGAAACCTAAACCCCAAATCTAACAAAAATCTAGATCCAAATACCCAGAGATTGATGTAATGTGTATTTGTTGATTATTATTTATGAATGTTCAATTTGAATTGTGTTGTGATATTGATTCACTATGGTTCGTGTGGTTATGAGCTGAACTTGAATTCAAGCAACCGAAAAAATCATTGTCTCTAACTAGATTCACTCACATCCAACAATTCTCATTCTCAGGGAGGATTTCTTTTTTCAATTTCCTTCTAATCAGTGATGATGTTGTTGTTGATGGATGTTTCTGGAAATTTCTGGGCAAATAAAGATGATGTTGATGAAGATTAGGTTGAGGATGATGAACAAGAGTGTGGAAGAAGATGAAGAAAGGGAAAATTAATTAGATGGTAATGGCTCACCAGAAGACAAAATAGACATGCGTAATCCAATGATCATTCTTTTAAATTAAAAAATTCAATAAGGTCTATGGTCGACCACTCTTAAGGTAGATCCACCATAGACATTTGAGGTTAAACTTAACAACAAGGGATTTATTTGGTGGAAGAAAAAGTAAGGGACTAAAATGCCATTTTTATTAATTGTGGGATCAAAATGAAAACATGAAATTAAATAAGGGACCAAAGGATCTAATAAGTCATACTTTTTTCTTAATGGAGTTGTTAAGAATTTTGGGATTTTGACATATTGCTTTTACAAAATAAGTTTTACAATAATATAAAAGGATATGGAGTCTCTGCGATAATTTTAGAGAAAAGAATAGAATTAATATCCTTAATATAAAGTCTCTGTAATAATTTTATATCTAGAGTTATGAAACAAGTAAATATATTTTTTTATGAACTATAGTTAATTTACATGTAAAATTTTCCTCGCTTGTTTAAGGAAAATATATTTTCTCCACTTGATAGAGAATGATAGTTAAACTAATTAGGTATTTTTCTTACCCATAAAAAGATGATTATGTTAAGTAACTAAATTGCAGGCCCGTGTGTCGCACGGGTCTTATGAGCATAAATATTAAAATGTGATGATAACAAAAAAATTAAAATAAGATAGCATTATATAATAATGTATGGAATAATAAAATGTAGTAAATAGTCGGTGTAGTCGAATTAACACGTACATAATATTGTTTATATTTGATATTACAAAACACTTCCTCATATATGACGTTGGATGTAAAATCAGAATCTCATCAGTAATAAAAATCATTAAACCTTTTCTTGAAGTAACTCTTGATACAACAACACGTATAATTGTCCATGAAAAAATATAGGTGTTGGAAGATATATGTAAACATTTTTAAGCGACTTACCTTGACTCATATTAATGGTCATTGCAAATGATATAGCCAAAGAAAATTACCTCCTTTTAAACTTGAAAGGAATTCTTATGTCTAATGGCCCTAAAGATAATATGGGTATAAACACTTTGCACCAACATTGCTTCCGAATATAACCTTCCCCTTACATATCTTTCCATTTTAGTTACATATCTTTCCATTTTAGTTATAATGAACCTTTTGGATGATATGTATTTGTTAGTTTCAAAACACAGTTCAAATAGCAATTAATAGCGTTTGGAGAAGAGAACAGCCGCAAAAGTTAATTGACTTGTGTTTACCAAGTAGGCAACATGCATTGGGTGAATTTTACAACTATAGTAGAAAATTTAGACACTATTAAATAACCAAATCCAGAAATACACATCATGTTTATTTATAAAATAAAAAATTAAATTATAATTATATTAAATCTAATTTAAATGTACAACTGTGTAAAAGACATATTCACGTAATCATAGGGTGAAGGGTTTGTGAAATTGATTAGCCAACAATTTAGATTGACTAACTTTGGTAGAAATTGGTTCAGAACTTTTTTTTACAGACAACAAAGGTCACAGCTTGGAAAAGTCATGTTTTTCATATTAGGTTTAGGAAACTGCACATTTTATTTCCTGTTTGTATATATTTTGATGAATAGTATTTGATTTAGCTTCAAAATTGTAGATTTGATTTAGCTTAAAAAAATCCATCGAAAATTGTAGGGATAACTAGACATGGCAACGGGGCGGATCGGGGGTGGGTTTGAGTATCCCCGCCCCCATTTCCATGCACCCGCCTCCGCCCCCATCCCCAAACTATATCGGGGATTAAAATTGAACACCCAATCCCGGCCCCAATGGGGACGGGTCTCCCGGGACCGCCCCCACCCCCCCTGAAAACTTTATTTTTTATAAAATATTTAAAAAATGCATATTTTTTCATTTTTTTCATAGCAACAAAAACACAATAATTATATTAATAATTATTTATCTAATAAACTTTTTTCAAAAGAGCAAAATAATTATAATAAATATGTTTTTAAAGAGTAATAATATATTAAAATAGGTTGGTGCTTACGGAAATAAGATTATAAAATTCAATAAAGAAAATTTTAAAAAGCGGGTGCGGGGCGGGTGTAAGCATCCCCCGCCCCCGTACTAAAACTCAAAATTCCCCCCACACCCGCACCCGGTTAAATCGGCTTTTCCCTGTTAAATTTGGAGTGGGGGTGGCCGGGTCCGGTGGGGGCAGGGTTTGCTGCCATGTCTAGGGATAACTACAGTAAAATCCATTATTACATTCCTGAGTTTCAAATGGCTGGTATAGGGATAACGCAGTTTGCAATTTTTTGAAAACTTAATTGCACAATCAATCTAGAATTTGAATAAAGCAAGAGGTGGATTTGTGAAGAAAAATAAGCAAAGTAGACAGGTCGCAACAACCATCTAAGTATTTGAAGAGGGCCTAAGCCCTAAGGAAACTACAAAGCAACGCTACAAGGATATAACATCCCAACACAATCAAAGAAAAGTAATGAACTAATATGAGCTTAAGGTATGCTTGTACATGATGGTCTTGGAACTACTTGTACAACCCATCATTGCTAGGGCATCTACACAAAAGTTAGCTTCGCGGTACGTGTGACTCACAATGACCCCATTCTAGTTCCAGCAATTGACGATTTTTTTGAACTATCTGGAACTCTGCTGCTCCAACTTTGCCATCACTATTTAAATTATTCACAACCACCTTAGAATACATGCATCTTTACCTTGCCAAACCCATATCATTCGGCCAACCTCGAACTCTCCAAAACACCTCACAACTCTGAAACATACACTATATTTCTCCAAAAATCTAGAAAAGCCATATAGCCACTCTTCGGCATTTCCTTTAATCAAAACACCACACCCACCCGACTTGTAAGTAACCTTATTACAATTCATCTGAGTTAATTTCAACCCAGTGTAATAACGATATAGTCCAACTAACCGAATTTTTTTGTTTTGCATTCACAGCACCATGATCCACATAACTCATCGCACTGTATCTCATAATGTAAGTAGAACTCATAACTTGCTGCTACAAATGTTGGAGTCTCTCAAAATCTGTACAATTCTCCATCTTATTTTGATTTATATGCTTCAAGAAGTTTTGAGGTAATCATGTATCTCTTAGTTTGCTAGATTTGTAGTCATAAAGTTACGACATTCACGTGTTCGACACTTCAATGATTGTTAAATTAAGATCTAACGATCCAAATTTAAAAATTCAATATTTTTTATTCGAAAACAAATAAAAACTACATTTTAAATATGGATTATCAGATCTTGATCGAAGTGTCACATATGTGCCAAACATGTGAATGTATCAACTTATTTCAATTGGTGCATGTAACTTTGTATTTTAGTCTAATATGCACAACTTGTGCTTAAAAAAATAATTGTATTTTTTTATACAAAAAAATAAACAATTGTAAAAGTGGGTATCTTATTATTTTGGAAACTAAATCAAAAGTCGACACGTGTCTGATCGTTGGTTCCACCGTCTCCTAATAGTCGTTGATCAACTCATTATAAGCAATCACCAAATTCAAATGAACAAGGACGCAAATCCATCTAGGTTCATTACATCCCTTTCTCTTTCTCTTTCCTATTCCTCTAGTTGAAGAAACTCAAAAGCAAGCATGTAATGTACACATAACACAACAGAAAGAAAAAAGTACCAGCCAGTTCTTACCTCAAAAAGCTTCACCTAATAAAATGGAAGAAGAAAGAGGTAGTTACAAGAACAAGAGTTTATTGTTATCAAAAGGGAAAAAAGAAGACATTTATCATGTACTTTATAAGGTTCCTTATGGTGATAGCCCTTATGTCAGAGCCAAACATGCTCAGGTATGTATACACACTTCAATTACTCTTTTTGTTATTTGTCCTTGTCTTTGATTAATGACACAGATTCATTTTTACTTTCATAGTATAATTGTTTGAATATTATGAGACCAGTACTATAAATATATCTTTCATTTTTAGTCCTTGTTGACCAACTTTGATTAGGGAAAACATTTGGATAACTATTGTTAGAAGAAATTTTTTAGAGAGACTAAAAACGATAAATAATACCGTCTTCGGTTTTATACATAAGAGAAAGTTTGGTCGATATAAGTTTTGATGTATTTGGTTCAAAAATTGGATTAAATACATTAAATTTTGTTGACCTAACTTTTTTTTATATACCGGATAAGATCGGATGTAGGATATTTACGGTGAACAAAAACTTATTTGACTCCGAGTTAAGAGTAGATCAAAATACTTGGAAAAAAAAGTAGATAAAAAAAATATAATAAAAGTCTAGATGGACATGTTAGGACTTTGATGTCATTTGTTAAAAGTGAGACATAAAAGTAATGTGATTTGTGTTTAGATATACTTATATAAAAGTGAGGTGATTAATATATTTGAAATAACAAATTATAGAGTTTGGAGGTAAATGCTTGTTAATTTTGATAATGGATTCAAGCAATTTGGATGGCTTTCAAAATTTTCACAATACACATTGTTCCTTTGAAACGTAGATTTGAACTGATCCTAACTATTTTTTTGACTAAAAGCAAATCCAGATTTTGTTCAATGTATAGTTAATATGTAGTGGTTTACAACTGCAGTTGCAGCCACAATATAACGGGGTTGTAGTCCTTCGTAATGCTACCATAACCGCAATTTCAACCAAATTAACTACATTTTTTCAGAGGAGGTGTACTACTATGCTAGCAACACACTCTCTATAATTTGTTGAAATTCAAATGGATCCCACTAAATTATGTATCCCCCTCGAAAATTTAGTGAGACCCATTTAGAATCGAACTAGTTAGAGAGAGTGTCTTGGAAAGAATGTGTTGCTAGCATAATTCTTCCCACAATATAAAGATCTGCAGTGTACTGTAATCACGTCCTCAATTTATGATTAAGTTTTAATAAAAAAAAAGTTAATACTTACTTTTATACTCTCAAATTTTTACACTCTTCTCTGTGTTTGTTTTCCCTTTGATTTCAAGTTCTTTTGCCTATACCTCTCAAATTTCTTGCTGGGTGTGTGTGCGTGACATAATGTTTACCCTAATAATATCAATATAATGTGAACTATGTAGCTGGTAGAGAAGGACCCGGAAGCTGCAATTGTATTATTTTGGAAAGCAATAAATACAGGGGACAAAGTGGATAGTGCTTTGAAGGATATGGCAGTGGTGATGAAGCAATTAGACAGATCCGAAGAAGCCATCGAAGCCATCTCTTCGTTTCGAGGCCTTTGCTCCAAACAATCCCAAGAGTCCCTTGATAATGTACTAATTGATCTTTACAAGGTACAAATCACATATTTTAAGCTATTCTTTTCAATATTTAGTGATTATAGTTTAGATTTAATTGGTATGCAGGTAGTGTAAAGATTTGTTATACCGTCAATGTTTACCTTAAAAGTCAAGCGTAAGATGATTTATGTTTGATTCACAATACAAGCTTTTACCGTTTTACAGTTGATATCAAACCAAAATCAAACTCAATAATTTTATGTCCATTTCCTAGTCACCAATACCATTTAAAAAGATAATTTACAAATATTCGATATACAATATGGTGTGACACAAGTTATCCGACACTTGAGTTTTTAAACCATTTAGTCAGGAGTTCTTTCTTTGACTGTTACATATCGGAAAAATATATATTTTGATGCATAGATTGGTTTACAACAAACAAAATTTGATGTGCTAACTATGTGTATAGCTTGTAATTGATTCGTTGGAATGTCCTGTTAATCAGCAAGGAATGTACTTGCTATTTTGTTTGTACAATGAATAGTGTCTTTATACTTTGAGCGTATATTAATTGAATCTACATTGATTAAATTTCTTGTGAATGATAGAAATGTGGGAAAATAGATGAGGAAATTGATTTGTTGAAGCAAAAGCTGAAATTGATCTACCAAGGTGAGGCCTTCAATGGGAAACTCACAAAGACTGCACGGTCTCATGGCAAGAAGTTTCAAGTTTCTATTAAACAAGAAACTTCAAGATTACTGGTAATTTATCTTAACTAAACCTCTCTTTTGATTACACATTATGCTTTCTCCTTTGCAGAATGTTAATGTAAATATATAATTTAGTTCTTGCACATTGATCGACAAGTGTAATGTAAAAAGTAATATAATATAAAATAAAGTGATGTGGACCAATGAAACAAATATTATCCATAAGGATCAATGTTAGGCCACTGCTAAAAAAGCTTGCAAAAATGATAATGAAATATAATTAATTGTACGTCCACATCAAATCATATTGAATAAGGCCTTTTAAAAAAATAAGATAAGATCTGTTCATATACTAAAGCCAGGTTATGATTATACATAACACAATCGAATATATGATTTTGTTCTTTGAGTTTTGTGTGAATAGATTCCATATGGGTCCATTTAAAGCTCCACCTACAAAAAAGGAGAGGGAAGAGGGTTTACACCAAAATAATTAGAACGGAAATTTTAGGGTTAAATTTGGAAACATAACAATGTTTTTTTAGATGCTTGTAGTTTAAGTAGGACCAATTACTTTAAAATACAGTTAGGTGTGCAGTCGTATATCTAATTGTCCACATCAAATCAGATTTAATAAAATCTATTTATGATTTTGTTGAGTTTTGTACTTTTATGGCAAATACTTACTTCAAGACAAAGTAAAGGGTGTGACAAATACAATTCTTGATCAAGTGTTACTTATCTCTTGGTCGAACTTGGGATTGGTGCTTCCATCTTTAAGTTTCTAATGTATACTTGGTTCCAAGATTTGTTTGTACCTATGTATCTAAACATTTTTGCACAGGGAAACTTGGGCTGGGCCTACATGCAAAAGATGAACTACGTGATGGCCGAGGCGGTGTATCGGAAAGCCCAAATGATCGATCCAGATTGCAATAAAGCATGTAATTTGGGTCTATGTCTCATTAGACAAGCACGGTATGAAGAGGCACAGTTGATTATTGATGATATATTAAAAGGAGAACTTCCAGGTTCAGATGATATCAAGTCAAAGAAAAGGGCACAAGATCTCCTTGAAGAGTTGAGATCATTGCTACCTACACCATGTCCATTGGATATTTTGGTTATGGATGATGAGTTCATCAAAGGCATAGAGCAGTTGATGAATGAATGGGGTCCAGTTAGGTCAAAGAGACTTCCAATTTTTGAAGAGATTTCTTCTTGTAGAGATCAATTAGCTTGTTAATTTTTTTAAAATTTGTTCATAGCTTTTTTTGGATTGTGAAACTAGCATCTTTTCTTTCTTTTTTTGTTAGATTTTTCTTTCTTTCTTTTCCATAATAGTGGAGGGTTTTATTTTCATTTTTTGGAATGAGGTGTATAAGATAAGGTGTGAACTTTTTAAATGCTTGTTTGAAAATCACATTGACCTCAAAAGTGTATATTGAATTTGAAGCCATTGACTCATGGGTTGATGTGAAAGTATCACTCAACACCATGAAGTGCAGTGAATTTCACGATGTAAATTATCAGTGATGAGAATAAACGTGTGTTTGAAAAGCTAGAGAATGAAGAACTCAATTTGTCTTCTATTTAAACACTACCTGACATGTGATACCGGTACGCTTGAAAATTATATTATGTTAATTTCAATAATAAAATGAGTTTTATTTAGCTAAAGATTCTTATTAAGTATTTAGACAAATGAAAATAAAATAAATAAATGTATATTATTTAAATAAAAATATACTTTTCTTTTGAAAAAAAAATAAAAATATACTCCATAAGTGACAATTAAATCAGACGATTAATGATTAATGATGTTGGATTGACGGTCCAAACACAACTTTGCATCCACAACCAGACAATTGATGTGACAATTTTAAGTGTTTTGATTTTCTTAAAAAAAAAATTAAATATTTTAATTGGTCACATGTGTAAAGTTTTTTTAGACGGTCAACGCCATCACTATTAAAATCTTAAATTAATACCTAAATATTAGTGTAAATTGTTTTTGAACTTAGATTCAATCAATTCACATCACTTTTATAAGTGGATTAGTAAGAAAATATACATCCTGATTTGATTTGATAAAATATCGTCACAAAACAAAATTGAATCTCACAGCAGTCAGGCAGCACTCACGCACGCATTTCTCCCTCCACCTACCTTCGTCTGTTCTTCGTCGTTTGAACAAAACCCATTTGAATTTTGATTCCAATGGCAGAAAAACAACCCATAATAATCAGAGACAAAACCCAAATGAGAAACTGGTCAAGAACAATGAGATCCCAATCCAAACTCATTGCACTTGTTCCCACAATGGGTTACCTTCATCAAGGTCACCTTTCTCTCATAACACAAGCTCACAAACACGCCAATCTCATTGTTGTTTCAATCTACGTTAACCCAGGTCAGTTTTCACCTAACGAAGATCTCTCCACTTACCCTTCTGATTTTCAAGGTGATATGAAAAAGCTTATGAATGTTCCTGGTGGTGTTGATGTTGTTTTTAATCCTAAGAATTTGTATGATTATGGTGAAAGTGATGGTGATGGTGAAAAGGGTGATGGGGTTGTTTCTTGTGTTGAAAAGAGTGGTTTTGGACATGAGAGTTGGGTGAGAGTTGAGAGGCTTGAAAAGGGTCTTTGTGGGATGAGTAGACCTATTTTCTTTAGAGGGGTTGCTACTATTGTTACTAAGTTGTTTAATATTGTTGAGCCTGATTTTGCTTTGTTTGGGAAAAAGGATTATCAGCAGTGGAGAGTTATTCAGAGAATGGTAATGTTTTTTTCTTCTTTTTCCTTTAGTTTTGAGGCTTGTTTGAATTGGTTTATCTAGGGATATAAACTGTTGTGAGATTGTTTTAAGAGTTTATGGAAATAAGTTATGACATGTTCTTAAGTTGTTTTGAGCTTATTTTCGTAAGCTCTCCAAGATAGGTTACATGCAGGGACATTTCATTTTATTTTTTAAGTTGATGTCGAATGTTTTTTTTTTGAAAAAGAGTTGATGTCGAATGTTGATCATGAATAATAGACATATTTTGTAATTCAATGTGATCAATGACTATCAGTATGGTACCTATACTTTCAACCTCTTATAAACTTCCAAAAAATACATTAAGAAAAGGTTTCTGTGACATCTATATCAAGCTGACAATTTTCCGCAAATTTTGTAATATCTATCTTCGTTCCTTCCCAAAATACTAAGCCTGCAATTTTCTCGTGTTGGTCTAATGGAGGATTTACAAAATCTGGTTGTAGCCAGTCATCCCCAACTCAATCCCCCTCCATGTGTTGGTCTATTGGAGGCTTGGCATAATCTTGTAGGACTTTTGCACAAGGGTGGGCTGAAACCGGCAGAATATTGTAGATATATACTACTGTAAATCCCTCAAGAATGATCGATACCCTCTACTAACCTTACGAGACTCCCTTATATAGAAAACCTTACACAACAGCCACCTAACTGCTATTACTCACTAACTGCCATCAGTTATTGTGGTTAGTTACACAAGGTCATTATCCCCTATTTTCCTTCGTATTCCTCCAACTGTGAACCTTCCTAATTGGAGGTCCCAGTACCCTATCAGATTCTTTCATCACCATCAATGCACAGTACCTTAAGTTTTCAGATGTGCTGGGAAATGAAAGTGGGCCTAGCGGGTAAAATGAATAATAGAATCAACCGGAGGGTAAATTAGGAGAGGGAAGGAAGATTAGGAAATTAGAGGGAAAATGGTGAATATAAGGGAAACATGTAACATAAGATTTTCCTTAAAAGCTATACCTATTATTGATTTGGGATGATGTTGGTTTTAATTGACTGAGTGATTATTTTTTGCAGGTTCGAGATCTTGATTTTTCCATAAAAGTGATAGGTTGTGAAATAACGAGAGAAAGTGATGGCCTGGCAATGAGTTCGCGCAATGTGCATCTTTCACTTGAAGAGAGGGAAAAGGTTTTATTTTATTCATAGTCCTTTGATTATCCGAAACATGCCGTGATATTTAATATTAGATCAATAATAAAAATAATGTTGATAATGCACTGTTATCAATTTAAATCTTTCTGATGTGCTACCCTCTTCATTTCCGGCTTTAAAAATTACAAACCCCTTAATCATTTTTTCCGTATTATCTGTCTTCCATCTACACGTTGGTAACACTTTTAAATCCTTTTGCAGGCGCTGTCTATAAGCAAATCATTAACAAGAGCCAAGTCAGCGGCAGAAGATGGTCAGGTGGATTGTGAGAAATTGAGGAATTTAGTCATTCAATGTATTACTGAAGCTGGGGGAAGAATCGATTATGCTGAGGTGATATATTAATTTTATTTATTTATTTTGAGTGTAATGAAACCTGCACTTAAATTTCCTATGAAAGCACCCAGTTCTGTGGTTGGCCTGTTAGTCTAGTCCATGCACAATTTTACAACCCTCCTAAATTATTTACACCGTCTCTATAATTTATTTACAACCTATGAGGACCAAATTCATGAATGTAAAACTTATTTTTTTGATGCACGTATGCCATCTGAAATATATTTGCAACTAACAGATCCTTAATTAAGCCAAATCAATAGGGAATTACAAGGTTATGAATAAATAAAGGTATTTTTCAATGCTAACTACTAACTTGGTGCTTTTTTCATATAGATTGTTGATCAACAAAGCTTAGAGAAAGTGGAATTTATCAAAGGTCCTGTTGTGTTCTGTGTTGCTGCATTTTTTGGGAAAGTCAGGCTTATAGACAACATGGAAATCAACTTGTAAATGGCTGTTATAATTTAATCTAACCTTGTGTTATGTCAGTTATTGGTTAGCATTTCATGGGGTAGTACTCATTGGAGTATAGGATATAGAGATATTTTTCTATAATCATTTTACCGGCTCATGGTATTTTGTGCGAGCTGCTACCTATGTCACTGTTAGGAATCAGTGAACTGGTCTTTTTCCTTTACTGGACAAAATACTTACACATGCATATATTATTTATAAGTTCAACTATATGCTGAATAACAACTCTATGATAGTGGAGAAGAGGATTAAAGCTTGGTGACTGCAAAATGTGGAATGGAATAATTTGGACTGGTCTTTTTATGGCTTTGTTCTAGCAAGATAAGCCACTGTTCATTCAAGATTATTTTTGTTTTTGTTGGTATGGCTTTGTTCTAGCAAAACCATGTCAAGTGCAAAGCATAACACAAGGTACAAAGTATATGTTGGGGATAGCTAGGGAGTAGGGACACCGTCTGTTGTGTGAACATCTGCCAGCTAACCTTGTGGATTAGTTTTTTCAACCAATTTGATGAATTGTTTAAGCTCTTAGGGTTCCCTTGCTCTTCTCAACCATGGTTTCTAGTTCTTTCATTATACAATATTTACCAAATTTTGTCTGTTAACATTATTTTTGGAAATTTGGCATTCACAATTATAGGCTTAAATATGGTAGTCGTCCCTGCAAATATGCCTCGTTTAAGTTTTGGTCCTTGTAAAAAATTTTTTTTGATTTTGGTCCCTGCAAAATTTTTTGTTTTTTAAAATAGTCCCTCCAGGGACTATTTTCAGAAACAAAAAATTTTGCAGGGACCTGTTTAAAAAACAAAATATTTTGCAGGGACCAAAAACTACAAAAT
>Ga0228711_1010470_pt1 | contig 12178 bp, 6 predicted proteins | sample MedpolnodulmetaG_2_FD_177996 | JGI IMG/M metagenome (GOLD analysis project Ga0228711, IMG submission 177996) | Root nodule microbial communities from Medicago polymorpha collected in Santa Monica, California, United States - brown nodules | ecosystem: Host-associated > Plants > Roots > Nodule...
ATAAATTTTGTTTTTACAAAAATCTAAAAGATAAATTGTTAAGTGTTTATTATTTTAATTTAATTATAATCGATAATTGTAATTTTATGTAATCATAAAAACAAAAATATAAAATTAAATAAGAATAAGAAATAAAAAGTGGTGGGGTAGAGTGTTGAATGTTTTTAAAAAAAAACTATTAGAGTGTAAAAGTTGAATGAGTGTTAAATTATTAAGTGGAAGAGAAAGAGAATGATGTGGAATGTTGGGAAAAGAAAAAGTGTGTGTTGAGTGTTGAAACGGGTAGCACTTGGGTGACATTGTGGTTGGTGACATTGGTGACATTGGCCAACCACAATGTCACATGTGCTTTCTTCTTTTTCTTTCACAAGATTTTTTTGTTGTTTTGTACACTTGTAATATTGTGGTTGGTAATGTCACCAATGTCACCAACCACAATGTCACCCAAGTATTATCCGCTAATAAGGAATAAAATAATGACAAATAGAGTTTTTTTGAAGAAGCTAAATTAGCCCATCTAAATTGGCACTTGAGGGAATCGAACTTGAGACCTCGAGGAGGAGCACACTCCCAGGTCCTAAGTCAATACCACCAGACCAACCCAAGTGGGTTATAATGACAAATAGAGTGATGCATATAAGAAAACATTTATCCATTTTGAAAATATTGATAAATATTCTGAGAATGATGTGAAGATTATGAATGAATGTGAAGTATTTATAGAATGAATTTTGTAAAATATCACTTATTGTTACCGTTAATATTACCATTAATTTTACTGTTCATGACCGTTGGTCAATAAGTAAAATACTTTAAGTGTGTTCCTCCATCTAAGCTTTTGATAAATACAATAACTTACTGGTTACGAACGATAAGTATTTATATGAAGATATAGCCTTAAACACACCTTTGAAAGATCATGACAATTGCAAACAGCATTAGCATAAAGAAAAATAATTAATTTAAATCATGGAAATTTTTATAACATAGCATTATCCAGTTAATGTATGTACCTTAGATGAAGAATATTTTTGCATTGCAGAAGCTAGTGAACTCAAAAGCTCATTATAGAACACACAAACCTTTCGGTCCAAGATTTAATTTCATCCTGAAAAAAAAAAAGTGAATAGAATTATTGAAACCTAGAAAGATGAAATTAAAACTTTCTTGAATAACTTTATGTAAAATAAAATTAGCCATCAGATATACGAAACTGTAAAATCAACTTAAATAAATTAGTACCATGATTAACTCCATGTGGCATTTAAACTTAACTAACCTAATAAGAAAATGGAGAAGGAATTTTGTTGTGATGAAAATGGCAAGGTTAGTGATTATTTATAGTGGTGTTGCTGATGTGATGATGGATTATTATAGCCGTTCATTATGATTTGATTTTGAAGTGATACTCTTGTTACCGTTACTCATCAAAGTAATTTAACCGTTGGTGATGATTTGTAAGGTTCGAATCATAACTACTGTTTGCTGCATAACTACTGTTTGCTAAATAGTTCTTTTTGTCTCTAACTATGTGTATGGTGAGTGCTCCATTGGATCATCTTTATAAGTGGTCTATCATGAATTAGTGCTAGTATAAATTCTAACGTTGGTCGATAATATTCTTCAAAGAAAAAAAACCACGACTCTCTTTGTATTTACAGCAAAAATAATAACATGATTGACATTGGTTCAATACAAGTTACATGTTTATTTTTCTTTTTCAAACTTATATCAATTAATTCATTTTCTCATTTTAAATGGGATATTGTGACTATGTGAAATTTGTTTTCTATTTTAAGCACGCAACTTTAAAATGGATGTATCATGAAGTAAATAAGCAACAAATGAAGAAAAATAGAAAATCCACAAAAGACAAATGGGCAAAGACTAAAAGTCAAAACTACACATATTAATTAAAATCCAACTATGTTGAAGAACAATCTACCAAATAATTAACTCTGACTTAGAGGAAAAACAGGTACCTTTGAGTTATTATAAGAGATAAATTGAGAAATGGGAAAATTTGTTTGAAACACCCGCTCAAGTTGAAGCTTAAGTAGGCATAGTAATTATAAAATAAAAACATAATCTTTTTAGTGACCATTAAATCGGTGGCTACGTTATATAAATATTTTTATTTTATAAATTGAGAAATTAAGAGAGAGTATAGACAATGATATTTTGGTAGCTGAAAAATCGGATTTTAAAGCAGTCGCTAAATAAATTTTGTGACCAATTTAGAGACCAACTTGGTTTAGTTAATTGTTTACGATAATCCATTGTTATACCGGTATCTATTATGGTTGAATAGGGGTTAAGCATCGTAGACCATGTTGTTTGGTTAATAGGAAATAGTCACATTGTAAATACTATGCTCAATCGACTACTTTAAAGCTACCAATCGACTAGTGAAGATATAAATTAATGTATTATTTTGTAGAATTAAAATGGAGCGGAAACCGAAATAAATAATTGTATGAAACTTACATTGTCTTCCTTTATTTTTCTAAGAAATGTCTAGTATTGTGGCACACTGGATACATTTTAGTTGTTTCCTAAAGATCTTATCATTGTATCCATCCACCCCCTAAACAATGAAAATATGGAAGATTGAACAAATTCACGCTAAGAAATTGAAATCTCTCATATGCAAATACCTACAGCAAAAAGATAAGCACATGAGTTGTTAAGAAACATCACTAATATAATAGAAACCATAATGATTAACTACTAGATAAATGTCTTTCCATTAGAGAATATGTAAAACCAACCAATGTTTTGGAATCATTTTATTGCAAACTTGTACTTGTACCATTAAATATTTTTCAATTGTACTTTGTACTTATTCTAAGATATTTTTCAATTGTTCGAACAGGATCGTCGCTCTCATATCCCGAGTCTTGCACCTTAATTGTCACAAGCATATAAATAAGCTAATAAAGAGTGATTATTGTTAAGTGAATGAAATAAAATAAAAAAGATATTTTGACCCCTTCAATGGGAAGTCTTTTGATATACAAGATGTCTTCAAGACCTAAATCAACATAGGATTTCTTTGTAATTCTAGTTTTCATAGTCTCCTCAAACTCAAAGCAACGTAACTTTTCATTATAAAAGGAAACGAGGGTAGAAATCATACGCAAACTTTGCTTAATTTGACTATCTCCTCTTATTTACAAAAAAAAAAAAATGGTTGAAGTCAGTAGCTTCAACTTTAGCAGTTACTCTTACGTTCATTTCCTATTTGGTAATTTTAAGTGCATTTTACTTGCTAATATTATACAATAAAAATGTACGTAAACGACTTTACCAACTGTAAAACAGACTTAAGAGTGGCTTCTAAAGTTAAACATACTTGCTTCAGCCATTTCTTCCAAATCAGAGGGGATTATCAAATTAAGAAAAATTTGTGTGTAATTACTGCTCTAGTTTCCTTTTATAAAGAAAATTATATTGCTTTGAGTTTGAGGAGACTATGAAAAATGGAATTACAAACAATTTCTATGTTGATTTTGGGACAAGCAAGCACAAGTTTGCATTTAAGTGATCCCAAAGTGTTGGTTGGTTTTACATATGCTCTAATGGTAAGACTTTTATCTAGTAATAATAGTTAATCATTATGATTTCTAATATATTAATGATGTTTATTGAAAACTTGTGTGCTTATATTCTTCTTGTAGGTAATTGCATAAGAATGATTTTCATGTCTTTAGCGTGAATTTGTTCAATCTTCTATATTTCATTAGTTCTTTGATGTGGATGGATAAAATGATGAGATATTCAAGAAACAGACAAATGTATCAAGTGTGTCACAATACTAGGCGTTGTTTAGGCAAATGAAGGATGACGATGTAAGTTTCCTACAATTATCTATTTTGATTCTCACTCCATTTTAACTCTATAGAATAATACTTTATTTTATGTTTTCACATGTCGATTAAAAACTGTATAGCTTGCATGGGTTCATAAATTTATTGCATCGGAAATGAACGGCTCAAAAATGGATGATATACACCAAGGTGTCTTGCATTTTCTTTAAAGTAATTCTAAAGAACCGCACAACATTTGCTCTAAATAGTTGGGATTTGAGATCCAAGATGGGTATGTTTTTGTACTTGAAGGACGCATAAATGCATACAAAGAAGCTAGAGCAAAGAAAAAGATTGGAGAAACGTCAACAAATTTACACAAAATGCAATGATCATTAGAGAAAAATAAACTCCTACATTGTGAAAAAAGATTTTCAATTTGAGGGGCTGCTGATAAATGATAATCATGTCTGATTTTATTATTTTTAATTAAAAATGAAGTTGATCATCAATTTAGGAGGATTGTATTATCCATAAAGTGGTAGAGGTAAGTTCATTTTATACCATTGCGTATAATACAAGAATTGGCAATGATGGTAGTATTAAAGTTGGAATACCTAATTTTTTTGTTCTAAGGTTTTGAAGGGTCTGCATCGTGTGGTATTGGAGTTAAATCATGCTAATATTTGTATCACAAAGCAATATTATCAAGTTAATGTATGTAGAGCATAACACAAAGCAAGGTTTGGATAGAAAAATACATACCTTACATGAAGAATATTTAGCATTGGAGAAACTATTAACCCATTTATTTGCAATTGGAGAAGCCGTTGAACTCAAGGCTCATAATAGAGCTAAAACCTTTCAATCACATATTTAATTTAATCCTGAAAATAAACATGTTGAAGATTAAAGATGTTGTGATGATGGAGAGTTTTGGTGCTTGATGATTGTAGTCACACTCACAGGAAGAGGTGAAGTGAGTCTTTTGTAGGCACTAGCAATGAAGGAAAGGTTACTCATCAATATCATTTAACCATAACTTACATAACTTAAATTTATTTAAAACTTTGAAGAATGAACTCACAATAACATCCAATGAGAATTATGGTATTGTAATTTGTAACTGAAGTGAAATTAGTGTTCATAACACATGCAACGGAATAAAGTTTGGATCTATTTTGCACTTAAATTATAAAAAATATATTTAGATACTAAAAGTGTACATTTGTATCAATTCTTGAAGCATGAAAAATTCTTCAGTGTGTATCCACACCGAGACCAATTCTTACCCTCAACCTTTGAGTAGTGGAACAAGAAAACTAGAGCATATTTGTGTTTTGTATTTGGTTGTGTTGTGTGTCTTGATCAAATTACTTAAGGTCTATTTATAGGTCACACAAACTACTATCAAATAGAATGTGTTGACTCAACTTAATAACCTTTTATTCATATGGTCAATCATTATAAAAGCAATTAACACATGTTAATGCTAATTTATTTGAAAAACATTTTTCTACTAAGATGATCATTGACCAATATGATTCCACATAACTATATGTGTGTGTGTATATATATATATATATATAATGTTGTACGATTTCTTTTTCTTTCTAAATGATCAACCATTGACCATTGCTATATTTCCATATATATAGATTATATATAATTAATAAAGATAATGCAACGTACAACATTTCTTATTTATTTATTATTTTTCAATAAATAAATAATATGTTCAATTTATTTATATGTATTATTTGTATTTTTTGTACTAGCAAAAAATATTTTTTGTACTAGCAAAAAATACAATAATATTCCACTTGGAAAATTCATATTTTTTATTAATTAAATTCTTCAATTTAATCATCAAATAATAAAATAATTCCTTAGCAAGAACTAGAACATTCGTTTGTGTGTGACCCTGTAGGTTCAATATTAAACTGGTAATAGATTAATCAAATTAATATATTAATCAATAATAACACTCTTGACGTCCAAGTAGTATGAAGTATTATTTTACTTTCAAGAACCAAATAGAACGACATAATATTTTTCTTCCGTCGTTACAACTCTTGTTAACTCCAGAGCATGGTACAATTGTCAAACTCTAATAAGTTAACATATATGACTTAAGAAACTCATTTCTTCTTTCATTTAATTTCCTTGGCCTGGGTTTTAATTTTATCATAGAGTTCAAACTCATTACCAAGAGTTGACGGATCCCATCTTGATTAGTCATTAATTATACAAGCACTTAATCGCATCCAATATCCTTTCAACTAGCACCCTAAGGTATTAGGTGTTCAGAATCAAAATACAATAAATAACATGTTAATTACTATGACAATCTCAGGTCAAAGAAAATTATTATATTCTTTCTTGAGAATTTTTCTATTGACATTTTAAGGTAATATCAACCATTAGAAATTCTCATTCGAGTCAGTTCAATGATCACATCACTATATGCATAATCTATATATGTAATTTAATAAATGAGACTTATTAATCTTTATCCAATAAAGACTATTACATATATATTGATCTATCCGAATTATTGATGTCCTACTCACAATAATCATACGATCAAGAACAATTTAGATTAAAAATAATAAAAGACTTGTTTTCTCATTATCGTAATCTCTATCATGATAACTACTCTATAGTTTTAATCAAGGACGTTATCAAATTAACTATTTCACTAAACAGTAAACAAGATAATGAATATTTATTAAGTCTAAAATTGGTTACATAATTGATTGGATCTTTGGCATCTCCAACAGTAACATAAGTCTACTTTGTAACTATGATTTAAAATAACCGCAAAATATTGAATTTTCATTAGACATTTGATGTGAACCTCAAGACTTCTCAAGAAATTAATATTTAAATAAATTTGAGGCAATATAGAAATGAATATTTTAATATTGCCTTTTCCTTCATTTCCTCTCTTTATTAAAAAAAAAAACTTTCACTGGGTTCAAATTTGTGTAGTGTAAATCTTTTTGGATTCACAATGCAACCGTAAAATTAGTTTGCAATACCAATACATAACCCATTTTCTCTTTATTTAATACAAGTTGAGTGTTTAATGATATTTACATACTATTAAAAGGTCATTTTTATCTTATCATGATATACATACAAATATTTCATCGACTAACAAAGGTAATTCATCCCGCACAAGGCGTGCAGAAGTTGAAGCACCCAAAAATATTTACAACGTCAAGGTGCCAAAATTAGGAAGGCACCAACAAAACAGGAAAAATAAATTACACGTGAACACCCATACACAGGAGCGGATGTTTCCACCCGTCGTGATAAATATAGCTAAAGGACACATGTTTTGATTTCAGCCACAAGAATGAGTTTAGCTTAACTTTTTCAATGATGATAGAAGGATTTGAAGCCGTATTTTGAAAGACGCAGATATTCCTTTCCTTCCATATCACCCAAACGCAAGCAAACCAAATTATCATTAGGAATGAGCGGGAAAAGCTTGGAATGCCCGCCATATTAGTAAACTGAAGAAAGTGATGTTGAAGCTCACCAGGAGGAACCGAAGATATACCTAACCAATTCCACACATGAGACCAAAGACTGCTGAAGAGTTCGCAGCCTAGAAAAAGATGTTTAGTCGTTTCGGAGTTTCCACACCCAACTGCACATGCGGTGTCATTAGAGTGAAGAACACTCTGCCGCACCAAATTGTATTTAGTAGGAAGTCTGTTTCAGAGGAGGCGTCACTCAAACAGAGACACATTTGAAGAAATATTATTATGCCAGATGTCATCAAACATAGTCATATCTGGTGGTTCATCAGAAGTAGCGATAAACTGATAGGGTCCCCGCACCGAATAGTCAGAGAACTCCCTCACACTCTCCTCCCCCACTAACAGGCGGCGTCTCCACCCCCACTCCCTTCCCCCATCCTCCCACCCTAACCTCCCCATCTCCTCCACCGAACACTCCTTATTCACTGCCAAGTCATAGAGTCGGGGAAATTTTATTCGCAAAGGAATTTCCCCAACCCAAATATTGTGTCAGAATAAAGTGTCACGACCGTCACTGACAATCCGACGAGTGTTATCTTCAAACCAACTCCCCACACCCTCACCAACCTCCAATCGAATTTAATTACTTGGAGAATCCGTTCATACGCGAGGGTCACAGACCGAATCTTCTAACCACTTGTTTAAGAAACTCAAATCTCTTATTACTTGAACTAATGTTATTTATAAAAGGTGATTTTTATAAAATAGTTTTTGAATAATTTTCTAATTACTTTTATTTATGTTTTTGAGTTTTCTAATTAATTTTCTATCATATACATATATCATATATTTTTCTTCTCTACAAAATAATACACTTTTTTTTACTTTTTGTAAAATTTTGCGCACCCCTCAGATTTAGCTCAACTAATCGTCAAACAAAATTCCATCTTTAAAGTGAATCAGTGAAAAATTTAGGATCGAAACTCCAGCCCATACACATTATAATGCATTGTTTCTACCAATTGAGTTAGACTCACATGAACTATTTAGTCTAATTTTTAAATGTTTTTTAATAGTTATTTTTCTTTTCAATTAACATTTATTTAGTCCACAAGTTCTAACACAACCAAAAAAATGTCAAAATCATTTATTTGCTTTAGTGATTTTAGAAACTATGATGAATATATTATTATTCAACTAAAATATTTGGCTGAAAAACTATAAAATATAATGAACGAATAAAAATAAAAATAAAGAAAAGATAATTGGAGTTGAAGAGACAGATCAAATAAAGCAAGCGTGAAACCCATTTTTGAACAGAACAAGGAACGATCGAAGAAGAAATGAAGACATGGGAGATATTCTCTGATGTCGATGCCGACGCCGACGATAACAATTACAAGTGGCGACAAATCAACACTTCAAATGATGTTATTAAACCTTTATCCCCTCCTCCTATTCATATTCTCGCCTCCCCACTTCCTTTTATGTGCAGCCTTTTCCTACATGCTTCAGCATCACACATTTTCCAACCTCAAGGTACTTTTTTCTCTTCATTTTAGGGCGTTGAGGATGTTGTGTTAGGGTATGTTACCGCACATGATTCCAAATTTTTTATGTTATAAGAAAATTATGACTTAAAATGAGTGGAGTTGATCTCACCTCAGCTGAGTTGTTTTAAGTTCATTAGTAGCTCAGTTCAGCTCAGCTTGTTAGGTTCAATTCGTTAACTCCATAAGTAAGTTTCAATTCGTTAGCTTAAGATCAACTCATTTTAGTAAACAAGCTTAATTTTTATTATTTATCTATCGATTTCTCAAATCTCAGTGACGACCAAACAATTTATTATTTATCTATCGGTTTCTCACAAATTCCTACAAGGATATTTTTGAAGTGTCTTTATTTGAATTAATGTATATTTTTTATTTTTTTTAGATGAAGAAAATGTGATATATGATAGTTTTGGCTTCTCAAATTCTCTATTCAAGACAGACTCAAGAAGAAAAATTACTTTATCTTCTAACTGTCTTTGAAGTGGGAAGGTGGGAATAGGAATAGGAGGGGGTAAAGGTTTAATAACATCATTTGAAGTGTTGATTTGCTACCATTTGTAATTGTTATCATCGGTGTCTGCGTCGGCATTGAAGAATATCTCTCATTTATTCGTTTCTTCTTCGATCGTTCCTTTTTCTGTTCAGAAATGAGTTACGCGCTTCCTTTCTTTGATATGTCTCTTCAGCTCTCATTTTCTTTTCTCTTTTTATTTTCATTCATTCATTATATTTTCTAGTTTTCCCGCCAACTATTTTAGCTGAATAATAACATATTCATCATAGTTTCTAAAATCACTAAAGCAAATAAATAATTTTGACATTTGTTGGTTGAGTTAGAACTTGTGGACAAAATAACTATTAAAAAACATATTTAAAAATTAGACTAAGTAGTTCATGTGAGTCTAGCTCAATTGTTAGAATCAATCCATTATATAATGTGTATAGACTGGAGTTTCAAACCTGAATTTTTCACTTATTCACTTTAAAGATGAAATTTTATTTGACGATTGGTTAGGCCAAATCTAAGTGGTGATGGAAAATTTTACAGAAAGTAAAAAGTGTAATTTTTTTTTAGGAATTAAAAATGAAATTATATATATTTATAGAGATCTTTTATTTAATTAATCAAAAAGAAAATGAGATGAATTTGACTCAGTGATGCAAGTAACCTATGTTGTCTATCTCTATTATATGAAAGCTTGTTAAAGAATGTAAAACACTTTAACAAAGCTTTTCTAATCTTAATAATAATGGTACCCCAAAAGCACAACTTTTAGCGTACTTATTTATCTTGTGCAGGTTAACAAATATCCTAACACATTTGTTAAGAAGAAAAAAAATATGATATATGTATATGATAGCGTTTATATCCCAGACATTCTACTTATTTATTTTAAGAGATGAATTTTTAGATACTAAACTATTTGACAAAAAGAAATGGAATTATTTTAAAGCTTTCGAGTCAAATCCACTTGGATTGGATTGGTTTGGTGGTTGTTAAAGAGTCTCACATCGGATAAGAGATGATCTAACAATATGTTTATGTGGAAGAGTTAGAGAAGATGAGGAGAAATGGGGAGATGGTGGATAAGATGTGGAGCAAAGTGGTAGAGGTAAGTTCATGTTATACCATTGCGTATAATACAAGAATAGGCAATGATGGTCGTATTCTAGAGTTGGAACATCTAATTTTTTTGTTCTAAAGTTTTGAAGGGTCTGCATCGTGTGGTATTGGAGTTAAATCATGCTAATATTTGTATCACAAAGCAATATTATCAAGTTAATGTATGTAGCATGACACAAAGCAAGGTGTGGATAGAATAATAAATACCTTAGATGAAAAATATTTTGCATTGGAGAAACTATTAACCCGTTTATTTGCAATTGGAGAAGCTGTTGAACTAAAGGCTCATAATAGAGCTAAAACCTTTCAATCATAAATTTAATTTAATTCTGAAAATATCTGATATGCGGCCCAATGGGTCACACAATATTAAATTACTTTTTTGAAGGGGAGAAGCCATCACAATAGCTTGCTACTGGGTTTCTTGAATGTCGCCTATGCGTTATACTATTGCATTGGTTGGCGCACCCCACAAAAAAAAAAAAATTAATCCTGAAAATAAACATGTTGAAGATTAAAGATGTTGTGATAATGGAGAGTTTTGGTGCTTGATGATAGTAATCACACTCACAGGAAGAGGTGAACTGAGTCTTTTGTAGGCACTAGCTCATCAATATCATTTAACCATAACTTACATAACTTAAATATATTTAAAACTTTAATGGAGATGAACTCACAATAACATTCAATGAGAATTATGGTATTGTAACTTAAGTCTACTTTGTAACTATGATTTAAAAATAAAGTTGTGTTATTTGAACATCTATTCATATGACAACCTTTGTGACAACCAAATTTTAGAAAGAAAATGAGGGATTGACACAATAACCAAAGCAATAGAGAGAAAGTAAAAACATAATGTGAGTATGAGAGAGAAATTTGTCACAAAAGTTGTCAAAAAATGGTTGTTCAAATATCATTTCTCTTAAAAATAACTGCAAAATATTGAATTCTCATTAGATATTTGATGCGAACCTCAAGACTTTTCAAGAAATTACTCTCTTCATCCTATATTAGATTTAGATAACTTATCTCATAATGTGGACTATTGACTTAACAATCATTAACCATGTTTTTCTATTAATATACAAAAATAAAAAGTATCATATAAGATTTTGTTGAATTTGTCTCCATAAATATTTTTAAAATATCAAATTTTTATTTTTTTTAATAGATAATTGAAGATATTAAAGATAAAAATTATGCATTGATATGTGTGATGGGGTCACTGTGTCACTTAATATGGAACGGATGGAGTAATATTTGATAAATTTGAGGCAATATTTTTTTTGTAAGAGGCAATATAGAAATGAATATTTTAATATTACCTTTTCTTTCATTTCCTCTCTTTATTAAAAAAAATAAAAAATAAAACAACTTTCACCAGCAGTACCGGTTGTGGCCATGGCATCCCCCAGGTTTTCATTATATACAATATTAGTTGTATTTTATCATTAGATTTTGGTTGTTGTAGTGGGAGGGGGGTGCCATAAATTCCTAGAGTTCAAGAGTTCAAGACTTCCATGTTTTCTTTTTTACATTTTATCTTCTAATTTTAAATATTGTATTGAAAAAACGTTTTTTAGGGGATCCAAACTCACATTCTCTTGCTACTGTGAAACAATTCATGAATTTTTTTTTTTTCTGACCCTATTTGCAAAAAAAATTTCAAGTCTGACCCCTTTGAAAAAATATTTC
>Ga0228711_1010473_pt1 | contig 12176 bp, 5 predicted proteins | sample MedpolnodulmetaG_2_FD_177996 | JGI IMG/M metagenome (GOLD analysis project Ga0228711, IMG submission 177996) | Root nodule microbial communities from Medicago polymorpha collected in Santa Monica, California, United States - brown nodules | ecosystem: Host-associated > Plants > Roots > Nodule...
TCCACACATATTTTCTAACTAAACCAACGTATTTTCTAAATATATCCAACCAACCCTTCATATATATTTATTCTAAATATCCAACATATTCTACCAAATAAATATAATATAAAGCCACTTAAAAAAAATATTAAAACACCACATCGTATCATAAATCAACATAAATCACATAAGTCATATAAAAGACTCTAAACTCAACCAAAACTAATTAAATAATAAATTGGGGCGTTACACGTATCTTAGTTGATAAACCTTTTTTCATACACTCCATGAGTCATGGGTTCAAGTAATGAAGGGGGAAAGTGGAAAACATTATTGATTTTTTTTATTTTTATATATAGAATAAAAGATTAAGTATTTTTATAAACTGCAATATTATAGAGACTAAAGTTTCTATCGAAAATTTACTGTTAAATATATTTATAGTCACTATAAATGTATCAACATTTATTTTTAGTCCCTCTGAAAATTTTCTTCAAACTTTGGTCCCTCTAAACTTTGATTTTTTTACTGAAGTTCAAATTGCATGGTCCAAGTGACTTTTTTATGATATTGTTAAAATTTTAAAATGTCATTAATTCAACCGGCGCTTTCTTAAAGATAATCTTTCAATCTGAATCAAATAAACACAACACTAAGTTGAGAAATAAAAAACACACTGCACAAAGATGAAAAATCAATACAGATAAAGTCGTGAAAAGCGACGAAATCACAAAAACAAACAAAATAAGATTGAAAATATGTGGAAATCACTTATTTAAATAAATAAAAAAACAATTCAGAGGGGTGATTTAAGTTTGAATACTTTTACTTTTAATTATATCATGCGGTCGATACTAATTTTTGTTATTTTATTTGAAAACTTTTAATTTTTGTTATTTTTTCTAATTCTTTTGTGAAATTCAACCTGGATAAAAGCTCCGGTAATTTTATATTTTAAAATTTGAAAATTCAACCAATAAGAAGACTCTCGCAGTCTTTAAATACGATCAAAGGATGAGTAAACCATGTCAATTATTATTCTAATTAGAGATAGTTAAAAATATTAAAAAAAAATAAAAACTACCGGGGTTGGCCTAGTGATGTTGGTATGAGACCTTAAAGTATGCTCCTCTTAAGATCGCATGCTTGATCATTCCTACTGTCAATTTCAATGGGTTAGTTTTTCTTCTTAAAAAAATGTTCGATTCTCTGTGCTACCAATTTCAGTGGGTTAATTTCGCTTCTTGAAAAAATTAAAATATAAATTTTACTTTTAATTTTAAAATCTAAGTGTTACAAATTTCAATTAAAGAAAGGATGAAAACTCACAAATAACATATCATATTAAATATAATTAAAAAAAAAATCTAATTTTGATTATTAGATAAATCATATACAATTGATTCTATCTCGCTCTCATGTATTAAGTACGACTCTGTGAGTCATGTATATCAATCTTCAAGGACCAACTACATGCATATCAATTACAAAGAAGACAACCAACCAACCAACCAACTAACTAACTACATATACATGACTCTTGAATCTATTCTCCCTAATTTTTCACATATTAAGTATGATTTTTGGAGTCTTACATTTTAAGTGATAGTAAATGTTATATATGAATGTTAAATAACTGGTTTTATAAAATGCTATATAAAATGCTAGTAAGTTCTAACCTACCTGTATGTATTAAATAACTGGTTTTTTTTCTTAATAATCACATTTTTTTGTAACGTTACAATTATTTGACCAATTTCTCAACTTTATTTTAGAGGCATATTTAGAATATAACAAAAGCTTACATTTTTTTTAAAACATGAGATGACTTAAATACAAATTTTTAAACGTAAAAAGTCCAATGTAAAGGTGAAAAAAAATTGTACTTAGAAATCTTTGAATTCATTTCTCCTTAGTGAACTCTTCATAATGTTAAAAACATGCTTTCAAAAAAAATCATTAAAAAAATTAAATTTATTTAAATGCGTAGACTAAACTACTTGGAGCCATGATATATAATTTTGTGGGACTAAAAGTTGATGAAGTTTTTTACAAAGAATAAAAACAAAATGGTAATGAGAAATGCTAACAAATGTTCCAAGGGTACTTTTTTTTTATAATAAATTCTAAGGGTACTTGTTAAAGTGTTTAAATTGGAAATTTCATCTTCGAAATTGTGTAATCAACACATTGTAACATTAAAAAGAAACATTTTTTTCATAAAAACTTAACTGTTATTTTTCATTATTGAATCCTTAACGAGTACATAAGGATACTTGTTTTTTTTTGAAGAAGCTAAGATCATAAGGATACTTGTTAGCATGACCCAATATTAATTTTACAAGGATTGAAAACATACCTAACTACAATATAAGTTACCCTCTCCGGTCCTTATTATAAGAAGTAAAACAAAAGAACAACAAAACCATTACACTCATTATTTAGTGTAACTTTTTGAATATTTTTATAAATATACCCTCATAAAAAATTGTGAAGCATTAAATACATCCACTAATATTAAAAATACAAACATTAAATAAGGGGTAGAAAAGTCTTTAACGTAATAACTACACCCTAAAAATTGTGATATTTTCTATAAATAGGACCAATTTTTTTTTTGAAAATTTTCTTATATATAGGATCGGAGAGAGTATAAGAATAACGTTTGGGGACAGGTTGTGAATCTATTATATGCTGTTTTAAAAAATGTGTTAAATATGTGAGCTGACAATGTTTTCTTCTGGCTCTAGGGTTTTAAATCATCGTCAAATCACAATTAGATAAACTAATGAGGTTGTGAGTTCAACTATCCTTGTCGATTGGATGATATTTTTGGCGCGTTTACGGTAACCAACTGTGTAAGCACTTTGAACTTTGAGGCCTGCCTTGTTAACGATGACAACAACAACATCATATGTTTGTGACGTATATGGGATGATCCCGTAAGTTATGATATACGATGATCTCTTAAAGAAGAAAAGACGACAACTCAGTGGAGACATCAAGTGTACTGAGGTCATACTTCATACTCAATTCTTCTCAAAGTGGCCTAAGGACAGTTTAACGCTATTAAAACAATTTAACCCTATCTTATATTTTGTCTAATATCAAGAAATTTCCAGTTAGGATCAGAAACCACTCCACACCGAATGAACATAAAACAAAAACTCATATTTTATTGTAGCCAGGTCATGGCCTACCAGTACATGTAGATGCGCAAAAAAAAAAGCTCTCTTGTTTGTTTGTTATGTTAACATGCATGCATGGACATACAGAAAAGACACAAAAAATATGTTTTGGCTCAATTGTAAATTGTACCTTGTATCTGAAATTAATATGACTTCCATGTTATGAGACACTGTTTGAGTATGACTCGATATCCCCTAATATCCATTGGAACATGAATTGAATAATTCCGTGGATCATAAGAATTTCAATATTTATGCGATTCATCGCAATACAAGCGGAAGCTGCTTGGTCATAGGAATTTCAATGTTTATGCGATTCATCGCAATACAAGCGGAAGCTGCTTGGTCTTCAAGTTTTCCAACTCTTCCTACATCGGAAATTATCGTCTCATTTGAACAGTTTTTTTTCATCCAAGTGTATTATTGTATTTTCATAAATAATTCATAATTTTTTCTTCTTTATTTCTTTTATCTTTCTCTTATACCAAATAACCATCAAATTTACTCTACTTCTCATGTTTGTTTTTCTCTCTTATCACCCTCTCTCTTCTCTTACTTACTTTTCTTTTCACAACTCCTCTTCCAAAGCAAACACACCATTAGAGTGGTCAAAATCGATTATGGAGTTTTAGAATTGATTTTGACATGTTTCATTGCTTTTGAGCATAATTCGTTTTGTCTCTAGAATTGATTTTACATGAAGTCATGATTCATAGATTTTAATTATGAAATTAATTTTTATCACAAAGTTTTACATAAATCTATCTAAACATATATCACTTTATCTTTAGGGAAATGTTAACAGTGCTCTCAGACACCGGTTAAGGGAACTCACTTTCAATCAAAATTAATTTTATATAATTAATTCACTCCAAATCAATTCCGACAACCGTAAAACAAAACGTTTAAATGAGCTGAATTTCGATGACTCAACCAAATCAAATTCAAAATCAACTCAAACAGTTCAACGAAACAACTTTCGTTAACTAAATAGATCATTTAATAAAGCAATCTAAAATGTTGATTTTTATTTATAATAATACCAGTGACCGAATGAACATTTAGATTAATTCCGTGTTGGTTGGGTTATTTGACTCTACTACTGGTCCAATTGGAATAATATTCTCATCCCCAACTATACTCTTTAATACATATATATACCAATTACAACGACCCCACTCTCAAATCAATGAATACCAAACAAACGCGCCATTGATTCTTCCCACACTCGAGAGCGAAACTTCTCTTAGATCTTTCATCATCATCGATCGCAAACAAAAATGGCGATCTTCTGGAACCGTGCGAGATCATCATCGTCCCCGTTACTTCAACGACTCAAACGCCACGTCCTCACCGGCGGCGATTACTTCCTTCAGTCGCGATCTTTCACTACGATGGAAGGTCATCGTCCTACTATCGTTCATAAACGGAGTCTCGACATTCTTCACGATCCTTGGTTCAATAAAGTGCGTAATATTCTCTTCATTTGAGTTTTTAGTTTTGTATTACTACTTTGAATTGAATTGAAAACTAGTTAATTTGAATGGATGAATAACAACTTGTTCATAATTCAAAGTCAACTGTTGATTTTATTTATTTATTTACTCTCTTTAATAAAGAATAGCATATAGCTGTAGCTGATAAGGTAGCTTATAGTGTTCCATAAAATTCATTTAGAGCTTCTGTTTTGTAAAAATTAGCGGGTAGCTGATAAGCTAGCTTATGGCAGATGATTAATACGAACTATTACTGTCTCTCCAATTTAGTCACTATATAAATGTATTAATAAGCAGTTCATAAAGTATATGTAATATGTTAATTTAGATGTTACACTAAATTGACGGATTTTCATATACTTTAGGGACGAAATTGATGGATTTTATTTTATACACACTATGGGACTACTTATTATATTTATATCCTTTAGGGACGAAATCGGAGAGAGTGATAGTTTAGGGATTTAATTGATGGTTTATTATATTTATTTATTTACTTGAATTGAAGGAATGGTTTTATTGGGATAGTTTTAATTAAGCTGAATATGATTGGATAAACAGTTTTTATGGTGAAGAATAAGTTCAGGCATTTTTAATTGTAGTGACTTAATTTCTAAGAAAAACTAAACTTGAAAACAACATTTATGAGTTTCAGAACACCATTTTTCGGAAGGTGAAGTGTTAATTTTTGTTTAGTTGCTTGACTAAAGGGATGTTTTTATAGGATAGTTAAAAAAACTCACGTGCTATTTGTGATGTTCACTAATTATGATTTGTAATGTGGATGAATTGTTCACTTAAATTTGAATTTAAAATAATCCTACTTTTACAATGGGATATTTATTATATAATTCATATGTTGAATTGGAATTGAAGAAAAGTAAAATTGCGCTTAAGCAGCTGCATCTAAGTTTTATTCTAGTTTTAATTAAGCTGAATATGATTGGATAGACAGTTTTTATTCTGAAAAGTAGCTGCAGGCATTTTAATTTTTGATTCACAAAGAAGGATTATTTTAATGGACATAGAATTGAAAACAACTTATATGAGTTTCATATACTGTTTTATGTTCATTCAAACAAGTGTAAAATGTTGCAGAAGTGGTTATTTATTATTATGGAGAAACACAAATGAGGTGAAAATAATCTTGTGCAAACAGGGCTTCTGTCAGAATAATATAGTTAAGGAGGCTTCAATGGTTCGATATTGTTTTCTTTTGTGCTGTGGTTTACGCAATGAAGAATGATGCTATCGATTAATCGTCTACAATAGAGATATACTACAGAAAGTAGATATGCCTTAACAATAGGAACCAAGGAAATCAATCTATATAAATAGAAAACTGAATTAACAATAATTTGTCAAAAATAATTTTTGGTGCTGTTCGAATTCAACCAGTATGCTGTTAAGCATTCTATAATATTATGCGACTGAAATTGAGCCCCGCTTGGTAGCCAACATTTTTGTCTTCGACTCAAAGTAGGTTGTAATCTTTTATTTCACAAAAAAGGCTGGCAAAGATTGTTACAAATTTATTGGGCTAGGGAAATAAACGCACAACTCATGCTAATCTAAGTCGAGATAGAGTTCTAAAGCATGTCATGATAAGAGTCCTCATCATCCCACAATTCAAATTGCTGGTCATCCTTCCTAGGAGTTGTCCTTTCATTATAGTTTAACCTTGAACGTCCTTTAAGGGTAGTGCACATAGCATGAGCTCACTTCAGATGATTCATCCCATCAAGGTAGTATGCCAATGGAAGATTTGGAGATCAATTGGAGGTAGAGGCATGGTATTTGACATGTTTGATTGTATAGTGGTAGAATGATGGGTGGTTTTTGACTAACAAAGTGTTGGAAAGTTTGAAGTTGTCACAATTCAAAAGGTTAGGCCACATTATAGGAAGTAAATCTGCCAACAAGAAATAAGGAAATAAATCTGTATAGATTAAAACATAAATAAAGGAAATAGCCTGTCCTAATAAAGGAAACATTTATTCAACACAGCCTTTCATTTCAAAGGCAGTAAATTTTGATGCCAGTTTGGTGATTTTCTGCTTAGGTATTGACATTGGAAACATAAGATATGGGATTTTTTTTGAATAAGCTAAATTAGCCCACCCAAATTGGCACCGGGGAGAATTGAACCTGAGACCTTGAGGAGGAGCACACTCCCAGGTCCCAAGCCAATACCACTAGGCCAACCCAAGTGGGTCATAAGATATGGGAATTAAAACATTACTAAGTGAGTGACTAGGAAATGTTTTCAGGTTATTTATCATTCATCTTGTCAATAGCAGATTTTGATGCATATATGTTTGTAAATAATGTTTTTATATTCCTCAGTATCTAATAGAAAACACTTCTTTAGTAGCTGAAATCCATACATAAGTTGTGCTAGTCTTCTGCTTATTTTACATGATGCTAGAAAGTACACATGAAATTTCAGGCAACTTCCATTTTCTTCATTCTGATATTTTGCCTAGGTTTCTTTTAAGTAACAGGCCGAAGATTGCTGTGTGCTTTTGCTACAAGTTTTATAGTCACTTACTCTTCCAATCGTGGATATGTTTTTCATTTCCTAATAACTTTCAGTCTGATTTAGTAATATATGTACTTTGATTGTTTGAATATAGGGAACAGCCTTTTCTATGACAGAACGAGATCGTCTTGATCTACGAGGACTGCTTCCTCCAAATGTTGTGTCTCCTGACGTGCAGATTGAGCGTTTCAGTATGTTTTTCTATTTTCTTTGGTCTCATGCAATGTTAACAGTATATAATGAATGTGGGTTTGTTTGGTAGTAATTTTTCTTCTTCTTGCTAGTGGTGGTGTTAATTATTGAGTCCATATTGCCTTTGAATGGGAATTAGGCCATTCAAATCAAGGGTTTTCCATCATTCAGTTATCTTATCTGTTTATAGAAGATATAATGTGACTTTTTTGCATGTAAAAGTAACAGACATTTGTTTATTACTTTTTCTGTCGGTAATTTTTCAATTGTGCGCTGTTCTGCTTTTTATTAACTATTTCTATAAATTTTGCGTTTATAGTGGTTGATCTGAAAAGGCTTGAAGTTCAAGCAAGAGATGGACCTTCTGATCCTAATGCACTGGCCAAGTGGCGAATACTAAACCGACTGCATGACAGAAATGAGACTATGTACTATAAAGTATGTCCAGAGTTTTTTATTGCACTATTTTGATAACAAACAATTCTAGGCTGAATAAATTTTTGATCTCGATATTGGGGTCAATTTCTAGCAGTGCTTGCCAAAAGATTAGCAATGATCTAGGCCTCCATGATTTACAGTAATGTAAAATTGCTTAGGTGGTTGCGATAAAATGATATGCTATAGGCGTGACTATCATTTAAGCTTTTGTTTATTGACATTTCTGTTGTCTAGTTTTTTTATTAGTATTAGTGGCCAATTAGTCTTTTGTTCACCCTGCAGTCTTAGGTGATTACATAGTTGGGACCCCGTTCTCTATTGTGATGCCTTTGCATACATTTTTTTTGCTTAAATAAATAAAACAGGCCACAACTGCATTTGTTTTGCTTCAAGATTTGAGCATGGAGTTCTATACACGAACATCTGCATTTAGAATACTATTGTACAGATGAAATCCTATTACAAAATTATGCCAAAAAAATAAATAAGTTGAAACTTATAGTCTGGAATAGCATGATAGTAATAGGATTTCAACTTATCAGCATAAAACATTATCATGCATATAAGTTGTGGCATAATACTATCTGCTTCAATGACATGCTGTATAATGTCAGGTTTTGATCAACAACATTGAGGAATATGCACCAATAGTATATACTCCAACAGTAGGTCTTGTATGTCAGAACTATAGTGGTCTGTTCAGAAGACCAAGAGGAATGTATTTCAGTGCTGAGGATCGTGGAGAAATGATGTCCATGGTCTATAACTGGCCAGCTGAGCAGGTCTTTAAATCCATTTCCTTTACAAATTTTTAGCCAGTACTTTATTGGGTATCCTAGAAGGCATTTTTTCTCTCTTCCAGTTTGTTATGTGTGGACCTTGAATATATTAATTTAATTAGCTGAAAAATGTAATTTAAGTAGAAGCTTTTGGGCGGAACGATTTGAAATCATTACCTCTTGTCAAGCTCCGATACAATGACAACGCTATACAATGTCTACAACCTATCCAATAAAATGCTTAAACTGTTCAGTGGAAACCCTTCGTGGCTAATATGCCTAACATGCTGTTCAGGTTGGTTCAGTGATGTTGAGTTTTCGTATCCGTGGTTTACGGATTATACAGTCCTTTTTCTTTTAATCAGCAGTTAATTTTCTTCAGTAATTAAAACTTAGATTTTCTCAGTTGGAGAAGGAGAAGTCCCCTGCAAGAGGATTATTGTTTTTTACCTAATCATTGTGAAACAAATACCACATCCTTTGTAAATAGCTTAGTTTCTTGCAAACTTCGTATCTAAAGTTCTTTTATTCTTTCTTTGTGTAATCAATATCAAATCCTCTCTTACCTTTCTCTCTCAAACACTTTTGCTCCATGTTCATTAACTCGTATTCAGACGATTAAACACTAGCATTTTCTTATGTTCTAAATTCTTTATGGCCTTTGTTTGGATAATATTTCGGTAGACAATAACTTATTGAAGTTTCAAATGGCGACATCTCATTTGATCCTTTTCAGGTCGATATGATTGTAGTTACAGATGGGAGCAGAATTCTGGGACTTGGAGATCTTGGAGTTCAAGGAATTGGCATTACTATCGGGAAACTTGATCTATATGTTGCTGCTGCTGGCATAAATCCTCAAAGAGTATGTGGCTGCTCAATGTTTTGTAATCGGTTCTTTAAAACTGTTAAAATTCATGATTTAGTTAATATCTTTAAGTTGTTGGTAAGAAAATATCAAATATCGCAATTCAACGATGAAACTAATTTTTGTTTTGTATAATACTCACTGTCTTTGGGCTATACCTTATACACATTAATTTGATTTTTTTTTTTTGAGGGAACACATTAATTTGATTTGTATATTAATTAATAAACATTTCAGTTGTGGAAAATATTTCATTCTACAAGATGGTAACCAGAATAGTCAGATTATTTTGTGCTTAATTTAATAATAATTTTGTCATGGCTTCTGGTTGTTATTTTACTTGTTATTCTATTCATTAATTTCTCCCATCTTGCTTGGCTATTATATAGTTCTTGTAATTTCTCCCATCAATGCCGTGGTACGATTGACCTTTATAACCATGCTATTTTACCCCTTTACATCAGTAGCATTATGTATTTTATTGTTCTTCTATTGTAAGCTCTATATAGTACATACATGTCTTTTAAGATTCCAAGAATTTTTTCCCCGTTCTTCTAATAGGTACTTCCTGTGATGATTGACGTTGGGACTAACAACAAAAAGTTACTCGAGGATCCTTTATGTAAGTGTTTTTATATACCACTTGTGTACTGATTTGTTGTATCACCCGTTTGGGTTTGTGTTTGTGGTTTTCTGGGTCAGGTTCATGCCCCCCAGTCTTGTACTTCCTTTTTATTTTAATTAAAATTTCTATTTTGCCTAAATAAAAAAATCATATAATGGGACCTATATTGGGTTGACATGATTGCATATTTGCATCAAAATGAGTGTCGATATCTAAATTTTCATCAATGTTAGGTTTTGCTTCTATCAAATACTAACTTTCCTAAAATCCAAATCTATTAGGCAGAGAAGACTATGAATTGTTTTACATCTCCAACATACTTTACTTCCTCATGAGCTCTTTGTGCTTGCTTGCAACGTGAACAATGCTCAAGCCTTGAGCTTGTGCGAAAATTCTTTATGTAAAAGAATGATAGTCGCAGAATTGAATCTTGATCATCTAGGCTAAAAGATCAATTTCAGAAATGTTTAAGTTATCTGGTTGAAACCTATGTGTGGTTTAATATCTCTAAGCACTATTTGTGTTGTGCAGCTCACTCAGTTATTTCTTATACCTATTGTTGCTTCAGTTGCATTCATTCTGGTTTCATCATAAGCTGTATGAGTTGAATTCACTCTACGGAACATAATTGGCTTATTCTTTGTCGTCAGATTTAGGATTGCAGCAGCATCGCCTTGATGGGGATGACTATCTTGCTGTTATAGATGAGTTTATGGAAGCTGTCTTTACTCGCTGGCCAAATGTGATTGTACAGGTATTGAAAGCGATGTTTAAAATAAAACTAGTAGCTTGCATTTTCCTTTTATTCATAAGGTCCATGTTTTTCTATTATTTGACTATCATTAATCTTCTACTTTCATAGTTTGAAGATTTTCAAAGCAAATGGGCTTTTAAGTTATTACAACGGTATAGAACTACCTACCGAATGTTTAATGATGATGTGCAGGTAAAATTTCTTTTATTTATCATGTGAAGTGTATTTTACATGTTGCTTTTATAGGCCTCAGGAAATATTGTTAATTATTAATTGAACTGGGGAATTTATGAGATGGATTTGAATAACTTTTTCTTATCATAGGTACCACACAGCGAGAGTATTTTGTTACTTTGTTAAGATTTATACAAACCATTGATCATTTCACCAACAGTCATTGATCAATGGTTTCAGAACAATAACATTTTTTGCTCTATAGCTACCGAGTTATCATCTCTACCTCATGAGAACTGAATTCATTGCATAGATGAAAATTTTGTATAGATCTTGTCATGGCATTTTATTGCTTAATGTATGTGATATTCTCTACCCCAGGGGACAGCTGGTGTTGCAATTGCTGGACTTCTAGGTGCTGTAAGAGCTCAAGGAAGGCCAATGATTGACTTCCCCAAGCAGAAGATAGTTGTTGCTGGTGCTGGAAGGTTAGCTAGTTATCTTTTCTTGTGAAAGGATGAACAAGCTTCTATGATTTTGCATAAAGTTTTTTAGCTCAGAACTAGTTATCTGAAACACAATTTATTTTGAAATATCTTGAAAATATTGTGTCGTTGGAGACATAGGTAAGAACTTAAGCATTAGATCCAGCCTGTGTTCTATCATTAAGTTTGTTTGGGGAGGTTGTACTAGGATGAATGATCTCCTAGGAATCCCGGTCAAAGTTTCAGCAGTTATGTTTAGAATAGATTTGATTTTAATGAAAGCTTTGAATGGAATGGTTGTTGCAATTGAAAGTCTTTGTTGAGTTCAGTCACTAAGGATATTCACATTTGGTGTGTTGTTTTGTTAATTATGTTTGTACTACTGTAGTGCTGGAATCGGTGTTCTTAATGCAGCAAGAAAAACAATGGCAAGGATGTTGGGTAATAATGAAGTAGCTTTTCAGAGTGCAAAGAGTCAATTTTGGGTTGTTGATGCAAAGGTACTGTTTATCTTGATATACATATTAAACATGGTTTGGTTCTTTGTAGTAGTTAATTTTTTTTTTTGGATAGAAAACATAATCTTTTAAACTCAGTTCAGTTCGTTGGATATTTACTTACCCTCTTTTTTTTTTTTTTTTCAAGTATTCTTT
>Ga0228711_1010477_pt1 | contig 12172 bp, 6 predicted proteins | sample MedpolnodulmetaG_2_FD_177996 | JGI IMG/M metagenome (GOLD analysis project Ga0228711, IMG submission 177996) | Root nodule microbial communities from Medicago polymorpha collected in Santa Monica, California, United States - brown nodules | ecosystem: Host-associated > Plants > Roots > Nodule...
TATTTTCAAATATATAAAAAAAAATATAAAATTTATATATATATATATATATATATATATATATATATATATATTTTATGTTATTCGATGCTTCTTTTTATGAAATAAACTTTTTGTTTTTGTCCAAAACGATGATTTTAAAGACTCCCATGTAATTATGCAATGTAGTGATTGTAGTTTTCAACTTCATTTTATCTTATTAATACGATGATGGGCGTATCATCCATAACGACATAAAGACACTAATAGAGTGCATGACATGAGACACGTATAATATCAATATAAACATAAGTTGCATGATCAATTGATATATTTCTCCTTGCCCTTATTGCGAACTACTTGAGTATCTGAAGAAAAGCAAAAAGGGATTGAGATGAGACATAATGTATCACTGAGCTTCACCTAACCTAGGTTATTAGTTGTAAAAGGAAACTAGGATCACAATCTGCATTTCTAACATGTTCATTTCTAATGTGTTATAACATATCAGAATTCATAAATTCACACATTAAGTTAGTGTGTTACAAGTTATCTGAGTTCATTTTACGGAATACATCGGGTGGAGTAACTCCAATCATATTTCACTACTAACCGGCTAAATTTCTTATCTGAGGGCTAGAATCAGACTCCTCTGAGTACGTGTGGTTTACCATCTAGGGTAAAACTCATTCAACCTAATCTTGAGTCTTTAAGGGACACATATTAACTAATTTAATATTCCATAACATACATTGATTGTCATATTAATAACTGACATATTAACTAATTTATTATTCTATAACATACATTGATTGAGTCACATAACTGGTTGAAAAATATTTCATTTTCCCTTTGGTTGCATTATTAAAAGCAGGATAGAAAGTTTACCATGAGCCCCACACAAATATTCTTTCCGTCCAATTTTGGAGAGAAAGGGAACCAAGCAAAATGAGTTAACGAAAAAGACATTGCTACCCCTGCTTTTACTACATTCATTGTGGCATTGGGAGACGTGAATCACATTGGAGAAAAACATGTTTTTATTTTTTCATTTAGGGTATATATGTCATTTAATAAATATACATCTTTCATTCCTTTCCACTATTTATACTCTTCTACTATCTACTACTACACTAAGAAAATCAATTACTACCAAATTTCCTTCACTATCCTCCACTAATTCCATAAAATCATTATTAGAGTGGGCTAATATGTCATTTCTCAAGTTAATTGGCAAATGTCATTAATTTGGTCAGATTAATTGCCCAATGTTTTTAATAATTATGTTCAAGTGTCATCGTTAATTATAATACACTTTTTTCAAATATCAAGATTTGTTGCCCAATACACCGACTTATAGAAAAATTAAATTGTGTACTTTATTGAGTTAAATTGTTAAAACGATTTATCACTACTAAAAAAATAAAGGAGTATAAATTTTTTTTGTTGGTTTTCTAATCGATTCTACATGTAAATATGTCAATTGGAGAATAATTAACAAAAAATTTGGTCCTGCAACTCAAGAGATACATGTTATTAAGGAGGTGATGAATCATATAAAAGTTAATATCTTTAGGACATGAAAGACCCTTAACTGATGAAAAGAAGGCCATTTAGAATCAAGTACAATACATTCTCAAGCTTACCCCTTAAAAAAAACAATTCTCAACCTATCCCCAATAAACATTTATATCGATATTTTTAAATTAAAGCACTATCACAACTAATAAACATGAACTTATGTATCTATCTAATAATAAAACTTACAGTAATTAAGATATTAAAATAGATTACCTAAAAGGACTAAAACAAAATTAAATATCTACTACTATAATATAATAAAAATAACGTTCACCAATTTTCTTAATATGTTCCATGTTAATCTCTTAATCTCACTGATTTAGAAGAATATACAGTTGTTTTGTAAATTTTCACATATCTATCCTTATATTAGAGATGGATAGTTGGAGCAATTTTGGACAAATTCTTAACAAACTCAAATTTTTTAGAAGATTTTTTAGAAATAAAGATTGGATTTTAATGTGAGAGTAATTTAACAAGTATACACAATTTCCTCAAAAAATAAAGTATACACAATTAGATTTGTTTATCATGATAATTTAGTTTTCGTAATTTAATTTAAATAATAAAATTAAAAAATATATATGTCTATTTCAACAAACAAAAAATATATACGAAAGTTATATTTTTGACAATTTGATCAAACAAAATCTTAATGTTGATATTTTGAAATCAGTGATTAGTTTTTAAATTATTATCGTATTGACTTTCTCATATGGGTGCATTAAAATTTCCTTCCGCAAATATAAGCACATTAAAATCCACAACGAATACGATACAAATATTTAATAGTATTTTGCATATAAATTAACTCTCTTGATTAGTCTATTAATAACTGACATTGACTGTCTAAGTCAAGTTCTTCTATTAAGTAAACCCCATTTTCTAAAGGTTATAGTCTACCCGAGTCATAACATATTCATACATAATTAACTCTCTTGAAATGTGTAGAGTATTGATTATGCTCTAGGTTAATTTACACTAAAGAGATTCAATTAGTGCTGGGGATGAGTTTGGAGGGGTTAAAAACTAGTTTAAAATAATTTAAAGTGGTTTGGAATGAAGATTTTGAATTTTTAAATGGTGGTAATTGATTGCCATAAGGTGGTAAGCAATTACTATATGTTTCGACATTTTCAAATCAGATGAACCCAAAATCCTGTTACAGCATGAAAACTCTTTTTTTTTTTCTTCAACCAAACTCATACCATAACTTATCCCAACACAAATCAATTCCAAATTTCACGTTATTAAGCTTGTAAACTAACATAAATACAATCAACACACATATTTCATGGGAAAAATCATAAAGCTATTATGCAATTATCATAAGTTAGATTTGTCTCGTTGTTCACACAAAATCAAACCACAAGGTGGGTTCTAATTTCTAAACTATTAGGAACTTGCATGACAACTTCTGAAATATTTCTATATCTCCAAAACCCTAACTTCAACTACTTTTCCTTCCTTCATTAATAGCTCGTAAAAACCAAAACAATCAACATCCAAATCAGCTACACAAGCATGCATTCACTCTAAACTGGAAAAATTAACAATCCAATACCCACATGAAAGAAATGGATCGACCAACATGGAAGAAGAAGGGAAAGAGAAGTTTAATGAATGATTTCCCATTCAAATTATCGAAACTTCATGATGGAACAATTGCATGTTTCAAAGGATTGGAGTCTGATTGAATTGATGGAGACGAGATAGTGAGTGGCATGAGTTTAGAGAGAGGGAGGAGAGAAAAATTTGAGTTAAAAGTGAGAGAAAGGCAAGGGAAAAATGAAAGAAAGGAGACTTTGGACCTTTAAATAGTCTCAAGTTCAAATTACTAAAATGCCCTTTCCTTTAACAGTTAGTCCAGGCACACTAAACATGCACAAATACTGATAGAATTTAAGCAGAAAATTACACGAAATGTCTCAAACATATTTGGTAATTAAAAAGCAATAAAAATAGATACTTCTAAGATATGTATAAAACTACTAGGATTTCCAACAAAATATCTCAAATGTATTTTTTTAAATAAAAATAATGAAAATTGATTACTTTTAAGATACATATCCAAAATTATATGTGTTCACTTTCAAACTGATTTCAAATAAAATCACAAACCAATCTAAAAAATTGAAAACGACACAAAATCAAAATTGTTTGGATGTGATTTTGTAAATCTATACTATATATAAAGAAAATAACACGTTTTGACTATTTTGAATTGCCTTTTTCTCTTTCTAACGTTACTCTCAACTTTCAATACAAATATCACATATAACATATAAATACGAATAAATTCAAATATTAAAATAAAAGTGTAACAAACACGATATGAGTATATATGTCAAGTTTCTCCCTTTATCTTTTAAAAAATGTAGCAAATTAGGCAAATATATCTATATTTACTTTTTCATTATTCCAATTACACCTTTAAACAACGTTTTCTATAATAAAAATTGTTGTTGGTGTCATAAAAAAAAGAAGGGTTAAATAAGTTTTTCGTCCCTATAAATATAACGAATTTTGATTTTAGTCCCTATAAAATTAAACTGAATGTTTTCATTCTCACAAAATTTTTTTATTTTGTTTTTGGTCCTTAATGGATATAATTTTAACTTGTTTTTGACATTTTTTGAACATAATATGAATATATAAATGTCGAATATAATAAACGGACATAACATGGATACAATTTGAACATAAAAGAGTTATAATTTTGCCATTTATATGAACATAAAATGGCCATTAAGGACGAAAAACAAAATAAAATTTTTTGTGAGGATGAAAACATTCAGTTTAATTTTTTAGGGACTAAAATCAAAATTCGCTATATTTATAAGGACGAAAAACTTATTTAACCCAAAAAAGAATTTAGATTATATATATTTTTTCTTATATTGTTGGTGTTATTGAAATAGATAATCACGGTTAGTTTGATCAGGGGCGGATTTACCACCTAGCTAGCCTAGGCACGCGCCCGGGCTCAACCCATACTTTCTTTGTATGCTAAATTTACAAGAAATAATTAATAAATATAAATGGTGTCACCAAGATATCACACAAGCTAAATTGAGCTTGATCATTATATTAGGCCAATAGCAACCATATAAGTGAGATTAACACCACATCATCGCACAAAATTCTAAGGCGTTAGGTATATGACTGATATCACTTTTATGTGATCACATTTGACACGTTAACATATTTCTATCAAGTATGAGACTATCTGCATATGTGATCTACCAGAAACTACTTTTGTTTCCCCCACAAAGTTGAACGGGCTATGATATTGTCATTAGACCTTACGAGAGAGCCAACACTGATGAGTATCGACTCATTGAATGCATAATGATAACACAAACGAGCATGATACCACATCATCACTCAGTATTTTAAATTAGACGAAATTCTAACCCGTGCTTCCATTCTAGTATAACACATAATCCATGATTGAGTCGCAACAAGGAATTATTATTTTTGATTGAAGAGGAAATGACTACTTTGACCTTGACCGATACAATATAGGTAGCGCCGTAGTGGTGGCGGAACAACAATTTCTTCGTAACTGATGGAAAAATGGAAACTCGACGAATGCGAAGATTCGTGAGCCATCAAAAACCCAAAAACAACACTCTTCTCCCTCTTCAAGCTTCTTCTTCTTCTTCTTCCTCCTCTCATCTCTCCAACACCGTCTCCTTCTTCTACTCCGATTACAAATTCACCTCCTTCAATAAACCTCTCTACACATTCGGTCGCAAACATGCCAACTTTTTTAAGCTCTGGTTTTCCATTGGCCTTGGTTTCGCACTTTCTGCTATGCTCGCTGTCACTCTGGTAACAATTTTTTATTAATGTATTTTGTTTTTATTCATTTTGATTTGATTTGTTGTTTTTTGTTTTAGATTTTGGTTTGGGAGGTTGCAACGGCTTTGAATATATGTGGAGAAAGTAATAAAGTTCGAAGCATTGCGAGTGAAATGCTGCTTGGGTTTCCGAATTTGTTGTCGGGTTTGAGCTTATCACTTGCTGATGCTGGATATATTTGTGTTTCTACTATTCTATCTGTTTTTGTGCATGAATTTGGTCATGCACTCGCCGCTACTAGGTCAGTTTTTTTATTCTTTCTTGCGTTCTATGCAGCACTGACACAGACATTGAACATGTTGATAATAATTAAAAAAAATTGAAGCAATTGAATGTAATCACATTGTCGGTGTCAGACATCAGCATGTGTTGGACACCGGATGCACCTTCAATTTGAAGTGTTTGTGCTAGATAGGTTGCACTTATTAAAATTCAATGATATCACAAACTATTGTTAGAAGAACCATTCAGATGAATTGGATCTCAATCTTCTCTTTGTTGTTCGTTTGGTTATTTATTGCGAGAAAATGTGTGAATAGACATGCTTCATACTGAATGCTTTTTGGTGGAAAATTTCCTACTGAATGCCTCATCAATAGTATTCCTTTTCCATGACTTAATCTGCTGTTGAAGCAGATTCATGTTGTAGATGAACAAGTGGCAATAACTTCATTTAATTTTAACATTTTCTAAACAACTAATGAATTGGTGAACTCAGCATAGGTTTAGGGAAGAGTTTCCATGAGTTTGAAAAGTAAAATTCACTAAGAAAGACACGTTCTTTCACCAAGCATGTCTATTTATATATTCTTTCACCAAGTAATGTTATCGGGATCACCAGGGTGGGATAGTAAGTATGATGGTAGAAACGTGGGAGCAGGTGATCCATGACAATACTTGTCAGACCTGTGCCAGGTCGGATTTCACGACCTGGTTTGCTAAAACCCCTACTTGTCATTCTTCACCGCTTCTTTCAACTGCACGCGAACCCACTGGCACCTACGTGAGACATCCTTTTCCATCTCATGCCTGTGCAGCACATGACCTTCCTCTGACCCCTCTTTTGCTACTGGTGGTACTTCTGGACACTCGAGTGGCAGCTGCACTCGTCCCTCTCCCCTGTTTTCATGTGCTCCTTGCGCAGCTGCTGTTGAGGCTAGGGCTTAAACGAACCGATACTCGTTCCTAACTCAATTAGAAACCTAATAGAGAAAATAAATGTAACTTGTGAGAAAAAAAATTCATGGATTTGGGTGAGTTGCATTAAATACTCCCATATATGTACCTTGATAAAAAAATAAGGGGTCATACAAATAGAATCCCTTTATTCTCTCCTTGAAGGATAAGGTCTAAGAACAGTAAATTTATTTTAGATCTTGAGACTTTATGAGTAGATTCTAGGTGCCCCAGGCCCATAGCACTTTTAAACATATTTCAGCATCAGTATTGCAGCATGTTATTTAAAAACAACAGGGGTGTATTTCCAATGATCATTTCAGCAGTAGACTTTTTATTGTTCTTTTATTTACTTTGTGATTATGCAGATACCAAGAATATCAAATTTAGTTTTGCTTGAAATGTCAAAAGCTAGATTCTCATGCCTTATGCTATTGCACCTTTTCAATGGAAAGCAGTGAGGGAATACAAATAGAGTACATCGCAATCTTCATCGCAGTTCTGTTTCCTGGTGCCCTGGTTGCCTTCAATGATGATTTGCTGCAGGCTTCAGAACATTTGACTGCCCTCCGCATATATTCTGCTGGCATTTGGCACAATGCAGTTGTAAGTTGAATATGAAATAGAATCCATTGACACTATTGCTGTGGAATATATACATTCATGTTACTCAATAACCTTTAGTGTTTAGTCCTTTACACACGCACACAGCGATTTTCAGGAATCCTGTCTTGGAACTAGCTATCATTTGATCTTGCATGTCTAATCACAATTTAGTAAATTGGAAAGGTGGCCTATCAATTACAATTTAGTAATTTACAACTACTTCCATCCGCACTGTATTTCACGTCTCTCTTTGAGAAGGCTGTTTCACCCTTGTTTACATTGGGGTCCTTGAAGTTTTACGTTTGTACCACATTGGTCCTTTACGTTTTTTTTAATTTCAAATTAGTCCTTTAAGTTTGGCCTCTGTAACAGATTAGTCCTTTTCCATCCAACTCTGTTAGAAGGTGGTGTCTATGTGGTTGTTTTGTGCTGATGTGGCACATCCAATTAAGCAAATTTCATATTTTTATTACATTTTATTAAAAAAAAACGTTAGTGTTCATCATCATCTTCATCATATTCTTCAACAGACCAAATCAATTCACCCAACCTTCCAACAACACCCAAAGCTTTCTCTTCGTTTCCTGTTTCTGGATTTGCATTTCATTTCATTCTTAGTAACTTAATAAATCAGATCTTGTTTTTTCTTTTGTTCATTAACGAAAATCCCTAATCTAAATTTTTAGGTTTGGGTTTGAATGAGAAAACCCATGTGTAGAATTTGATGGAGTGTAACAAGTTTTGGATGGCCTGGAAGATGGTTGAGAGTGAAAGGGTTGTGAGGAGTAATTTGTTTGAGCAGATTTGATGGTTGAGTAAGATGGTCCAAATGGAATTGGGTTCGGAGAGTTGTGAGATGTGTGAGTGTCAATGGGTAGTGTTGGATTTGGTGGTTTCTTGTTGTTCTTGGTGAAGGAGATTTTTTGAATCCAGATGAAGATGAAAAGGGTTTGAGTGTGATGTTGGAGATTTGGAGTAAGAGTGCTGAGGTTGCATTGGTGACTGTTGGGAAAATGTTGACGAAGGAATGAAAATAATACACCAGAGTGGTTAGGTTGCGTTGGCATTTGATTTTTTTTTGCCTGTGTTAAAGATGAAGATGATGATGGGATAGAGATGATGACATTTAACCTTGATTTCCTTTAGATTCCACAATTTGAGACCTAACAGTTTTAATTTGAATTTTTTTAATTTCTTTTTAAAAGATGGTATTTTTTTTATAGATTTGATGAGTTTTATTTTTTAAATTGGTTAAGATGTTGAAGAATATGAAGATAATGATGATGAGGTGATGAACAGTAATTTTTTTAAAATTTTCATAGAAAGTAATAAAAAATAAAATTCGCATATTTGGATATGCTACGTCAGCAGAAAACTGTCACATATGCACCTTTCAACGGAGTTGGATGGAAGAGGGTTACGGTGCAAACATTTTATGACTTAAAGGACTAATCTGAAATTTAAAAAACGTAAAGGACCAATGTGGTACAAACGTAAAACTTAAAGGAGCCCTGGATGCATTTGGCGGACTAGATATTATCAAACTATATGAATGATCATATCACGTGTAAGTTCCCAATTATGGCCACTTGCAACACAACACAAATGCAATAATCAAATTATTCCAAACACTGAACAGCTGCAACATAAAATTTTAAATGCCGAGTTATGAAAACTCAAGAAAAGGATGCTCTGTGAAGGGCAAAAACCGTCACTCAGTAGATTATTAAGGCATTTAATATCATACAATGCAAGCTTCAGACAATAAGACAACAGGTTAAAAATACTAAGAGCAAGTAGGGTTCCTTGTGTCTATGGAGGTCATGTTTTCGGTGCTGTGCATGTTGCAGTGAAGGTCGTCGGAGAGAAAGGCCCACGTTTTAGTGTTGCACACATTCCCTGTGAAGGTCGCGTTTCAGTGATGGCTGCCAGATAGAGTAGGTCTGTGTGTGTCACTGGAGAAGAGCTGTTCACTCCACATGTCGTGTTTTGGAGCTGTGTTCCGCGACCTCTGTTTCAAATGTAAAGGAAGAACAAACAATGTGAAGAATGGAAAAAGGGTTTCTCGCGAGTTTAGGCCAGATTAAAATTAGCTCAAACTCACAATTTCATGCATATTTTAAACATTATTTCACCTGAGTCATTGCAGAAGCATTTCCACATTCATTTCAGTTCGTTTTGGCTACCTGGAATGATATGACTACAGGAGTTAACACTTTTAACAATCTTGATGTGTATATGATTGCTTGTATATTAGTTTTAGACTTTTATATGGTCAAGATTGCTTATTGCATTTATACAATTTGAACCTTTTTATAGTGTTGTGCAGCTTGCGGATTGACATTATTCCTCCTGCCCTTGCTCTTGTTTCCCTTTTACAGCAGCGGTCATGGTCCAATGGTACTACTTCTGGATCATTTTGGATTGACCTTTTTCTTTGTGTATACATCATCTTATTGCATGTATGGTGGCTATATGTGAAACAGGTTATGGATGTACCCTCAGCCTCACCTTTGTTTGGTTATTTGGCCCCCGGTGATGTTATTCTATCTGTGGATAATGTACCCATCAGAAATGCACAAGAGTGGTTGAAGCTTAATACATTGACATATGGCATCCAGCTTAAAAATGTAAATATCTCCCAGCACACTGGAGACTTGGCTGCTCTCAATAATGGGAAGGGTTACTGTGTCCCTAGTCTTGTAATGGAAGCAAGCAAAATTACTGGATTACTGGAAAATCAACTTGTTTGTCCCAGTGAACTTAATGCCTTCATGAAAATTTCATGCTCTGGCAATATTACACTGGATGATGGTCAGAGTGAAACTGATCTTTCAAATGGGAGACGGAATATGTACTGCTTAAACGCTAAAGACGTCGTCAAACTTGATAAGTGTGGTGATGGATGGGGGCAAGCTACATCAAATGGAAGTAGCTGTACATGCTCTCAGGTAGATAATTATCGGAATATTAATAACCTTTTTAATTTGTCTCTACACTAAGATACAATGCATACTGAATATTCACTTGATATTTTTCACAGGGTGAGTTTTGTTTAGCTCCAGTTCAGGAGCCTGGAATGGTATGGGTTGAGATCACATATTCAAGACCTCAAGAATGTCTGCATGAAGAAAACAGTTTTCCAGTTTCAACAACTTCCGGCCTTAAAGAAAGAAATTGTGGTGCTACTTTTATTTTTGTTGGTGATGTTATCTCAATGGCACATTCAATTCACCTCACATCATATCAGCCTCGCTGGGGACCAAAGATTGTTGCATATTTTCCAAATTTTCTGGAAAGGTTTTTAATATGGACATTCCACATCTCTCTAGCTCTGGCTCTTCTCAATGGTTTACCAGTAAGTGATGAACTTCTTGCTTATGTTAGTCTTTGCCTTATATGAAACGTTATTTGATGTTTCATTGAATGATTTATTGTGATTTACTGACATCTAACATAATAGCTAGTAGTTAGCTTTACCACAAACAGAAATCTGTTTGATGAAGATAAAAATATTATAAAAGAAATATAGAAAAATTAAGATAATGGAGTAATTACTTGAAAACACTTGTTTGACCAGCTTAATTATTCGATCATTTCAGACCTTAATTTTTTTTCTTCTGGAATAGTGAATGTTAGTATAACTTGTATTATGTTGGAGGTGGAGACTGAAACCTTTCCCTCCGTACCACTTCAAACCTTAATTATGTTCAATAGATTATGATAATACAGTTAGCCTGCTGCATGGTGGGGTTAAGTGGGATGGTGTTGTGAAAGATTTTGGGTTTGTAGGTTAAAAATAAGTCTATAGATATAAGTTGGGTTTTAGTTAAGGAAAACAACAGGCCTTCAAGAAAAAATTGTTACTATAATGCAAGGAAAATGTTAAAAATGTTTTTTTTTTGGTTGTTATTTTGAAGGTTGAGTCAAAAGAGGTTGGAGTGTTTTAGTGAGAAAAACTTACGAGATAAATAGATTTGACTTCTGAGAATTACCAATGTCAGTTACTTCCTTTTCATGTTGCTAGTAACAAGACTAAGAAGGCATCACTCATGTATACCTAGGTCGCTCTACATTACATAATTCCTGCATATAGGAATACTTAGTAGAAGAAGGCTAGTGGAAGGGATAAAGTGCAACTTGTGTATTGTATTTATCTCCTTAAGTTACACATTTACACTTTAAGAAACTATGATTCAGTTTGTTTAATTTTTCATGCAAATTGACATTCAAACAAACTGCTTTTGTTGATGGCGCAACAAAGATTGGAAGAGAAGGATAATGTGTGTACAAGCCTTTTGATGCATTACTTCTGAGAGCATAAGAATGTTTTTGATGCATTACTTCTGAGACCATAAGAATGTTTTTGATGCATTACTTCTAAGATCATAAGAATGTTTTTGATGCATTAATTCTGAGACCAGAAGAATGTTTTTGTTTCTATTGTTAATTTTCCTTTGATTGTGTTGCTATTGTCAGGTGTATTTTCTGGATGGTGAATCTATTTTAGATGCAACTTTATCTCACTTTACGTCGTTAAGTCCAAGGAAGAGGAACAAGGTTCTTAGAATATGTCTTCTTGGTGGGTTACTTGTTTCTATTATTGGCCTTTTCCGGTTACTCCTTTAGTTATTTTTTGATATCACCCTTTTTTGTAATTTGAAATGAGTATAAGTCAACTCCATGACTAAACCTGAATTTTCAGAATTTTGGTTCAATCCTGAAGGAATCAACTTCCTATAGTGAATTTCAGGTAACTTTCAATAGAATATGATTTTTATTGATCTAATGTTTGAATTATTAATGATGATATTGAATTAACTCGTACAATAACCACAAATATTTTATGTAGGACGAGTTACATAAATCAAATGGTGTCATAATGTCTTATTATAAATCTTGTCTATTTACCAGCCTCCCACAATGCCTTTACTCTTGTTTTTTTTTTTTTTTGAGTTCAAAA
>Ga0228711_1010478_pt1 | contig 12171 bp, 16 predicted proteins | sample MedpolnodulmetaG_2_FD_177996 | JGI IMG/M metagenome (GOLD analysis project Ga0228711, IMG submission 177996) | Root nodule microbial communities from Medicago polymorpha collected in Santa Monica, California, United States - brown nodules | ecosystem: Host-associated > Plants > Roots > Nodule...
TCAACGAAATACTGGAACGCTCCAGAGCGGCCGATAAGCCGCCTTGGGCGCTCGTCGTTATCGTCAGGAAAAATGGTGATCCCGGCGCGATTCGAACGCGCGACCCCCAGATTAGGAAACCGCTTCAAGGCCCTGCGTTACAAGGCTTTGAACCATCCTTGTCGCATCCATGTTGCAGTCAGGCGAGAAACGCGCGCTCGGCTTCTGCCATTTCGTCACCGTCATCGCTCCGCGGAAACAGATGACCATACACGTCCATGGTCATCATGATGGAGCTGTGGCCTAGCCGCTCCTGCACAACCTTCGGCGGCAACTCCAAGCCACCGTCCTTGCGCCGGTTGATGCACCAGGAAGCGTAGAAGTGGCGTAGCGCGTGCATGCCCGTGTACTTTGGAGTGGGCACCGGCTTACCGTCCTCGTCCACCTCTCCGCTATCGACGGCAACACCTGCTGCGATCCAAGCCGGGTGAAGACCGCGCCGAAGAATGTTGTTCAACTGCTCGACCTTCCCTGTGCCATTCGGAAAAACGAGATCAAGGACCATGATCTTTTCGCCGGCGGCGTCGGTCTTGCCGCTGTCTTTCTTTGGGCAGGAGAGCTTCCACTCACGAAGCGCGTTGATGACCATTGGAGGAGCGGGCACTGTACGCTCTCCGGATATCGACTTGGGTCTTCCGATATCGTTGAATCGATCGGCTCGCTGATGCACTCGGACTTCTCGTTTCTCCAGATCCACGTCCTGCCAACGCAGTCCGCGCAGCTCCGACGCTCGCAGTCCGCAGAAGGTAGCCGTCAGTATTAACGGCCGCCAGCGCCCCGTCAGAATGCCCACCAAGGCTTTCACCTCTTCCCGAGTCGGGATGTCAACTCCGACCTTCAGGCGACCCTTCTGGCGCTTTTCCTGGCGCTTCTCGCCAGAGCCGCGGCGACCCTTCATATCTCGCACGACGTTTCGGGCGACGAGCCCGCGCTCCTGGGCATCGGCAAGCAGCGAGCCGAGGCTCACCAAAACCTTCTTGATCATGGCTGCCGAGCGGCCGGCTTCGCGTAACTGGTCTTCAAAAGCCCTTATCTTCGCAATCGACAAGCTCGGCAGCCTCGATGGCCCGATGAAGGGAATGATGTGCATTCGAAGGTGGCGCTCATAGTCTTCGATTGTTGCGCGTTCGAGGACTGCAGCGCGTGCGCTTGCGATCCACAGTTTGCCGGCTTCCTCGATGGTTGCGCTCGCGCTGTCCGCGACGTGGACTCCTTCCCGAACCTCAACCTTAGCTGTGGCTGCGAATGCGTCGGCGTCCTTCTTCTTCGTGAACGTCTTCAGGCGGCGCTTGCCTGCCATATCGAAGTAGTCGACCACCCAGGCGGATTTCTCGACGCCCTTCGGTGTGGTCCATGTGCGTTTACGGACGGACACTGTTCATCAACCTCTGCTACTTTTTGCTCTTATTCTGCTGCGCGAAGTGCGTGACGATCAGGTCCAAGGCGGTCAAGAGATCTGAAGGAAGGGACTCCAGATTGCTTTTTAGGTTGGGCAGCATCGCAGCAGGCTCGTCGAAAAACGGAACTTCCTGGAAATTCATTGGGTCTTTGGCTGCATCTTTCCTGCGGCTTTCTAGTTCGCGCGCTTGATTGATTATTTCCCAGTCCCTTTTATCCGTTTCTCTAAGCGGCTCCAGTCCTGCTTGCATTCGTGCCATGTCGGCTTCCCACAGAGCAACTTCGATGAGGCTAACAACCTCTGAATTCATTGATCTGCCGTTCGCCTCTGCATGCCGCCTAATGCGCTCACGCATGCCCTCCGGTAGGCGCACCATGAACTGATCCGACCCTCGGCCCGCTTTTGCCATTGCCGCAAACTCCAAAACATTATCGTAGCACTGTGCTACATTGCGCTTGACGTCAAGCGGTAGCACCGTGTTATCACTAACACCGTGCTACTAACATGGGATGACGACATATGACAACGACGGATGCAGATGGGCCGAGCCAGATCGATCTAATCTGGGGTGCCGAAGAAATATCAAAAGTCATTGGGCGGCCGGCGCGCGTGACGTTTCACCTTCTGACGACCGGCGCAATTCCCGCCAAAAAAGTCGGAGGCCGATGGGTCGCCGAGCGCGGGAAGTTGCTGCGTTTCTTTATGGAGCCAGCGGCATGAAAGTCAAAAACGAAAAAGCAGCGGAAGCCGGTCGCCAAACTCACGCTTCCGCCGCTTAAGCAGATGTCGCTTCGCAGCGACCCCTCCATCACCAACAAATAGGATTGTCGATGACAGCAAACGGTAAAGCACAGCTTAGCCTCAAAGTACAGATTCTGGACGCGAACGAGGAGCCTATCGGCTTCCCTGTTACCGTCGTGGGACGGGAGGCTTGGGCGTTGAATCACCTAATCAGCGCGGGCGAATGCGGATGCACCCCGATCGATCATCCTGGGCCTCGCTGGAGTCACTACACGTGGAAACTCCGTGGGTATGGCTTCGCAATCGAGACTATCCATGAGAAGCATGGCGGCCAGTTTCCGGGAACTCATGCGCGCTATCGACTCGGGAGCAAAGTGAATGTGCTCGATTCAACTGCGGGATCTGCTACCTAATGAGTAAAGCTCCGGCCAAAGGTCAAAAGCAACAAGCCCTTTATGCTCTCCATTGGATGCCCGATTTATCGCCAGCTGCGCGCAGGGTAGGCGCTTGGTTGGTCTGGCATGCGAACGCATCGACGGGCAGGTGTGATCCAGGGCAAGCTCGACTGCGCGAGGAGACCGGCTTCTCTCGCAGGACTGTCCAGAACGCGGTGAGGGAACTCGTCGACTCCTGCGTCGTCTCAAGGAGGTTGCGGGCAAATGAGAGCAGTTCGTATCAAATCCACTGGCAGAAGCTGAGCGACCTTGTTGGTGCTTATGAAGCGCGGGCAAAGACGGGTGAAGTGGTCGTAACTGCATATGAGCGGCGCAGAGGTGGCGCAAAAAATTACGCCTCCCTGGCGCAAGAAACTACGCCACACCAGGTGCAACAATCTGCGCCCAAACCCAGTGAAGTAAACTCTGTGAAAGAACACGTGTTCCGGGTCGGCACCATTTCCGTGGAAAATGGCGCTCATTCATTGCGTAGCAAAGGCGTGGAAAAGGCCGACGTCTTAGGCGTCAATGCCGGGACTCTGGAGACAGCTTGCAGGGCAGTACATTCAGACGATACGGTTGCTGCTCGCGTGCTCTCCTATCAAAAGGACCACGCTTTCTTGGCTGGTCTCGACAGAGCATTGAAAGACGGAAGGCTTTTCAGCCGTTCGATTGCTGACGCGATCTACGAACGCCTGGAAGCCATCCACGACAGCGACGAGGCAACTCAGGGCGATCCAGTAGCCGGCCGCGCGTATCGACTTCTAGAAACCGATTTGTACCGTGAGGACGCTGCATGACGTCGGTCATACCCTTTCCCTCCCGGCTTAGGATCGGCTATGCGCGCAAAGTCGCCACGCAATTGGCGAAGGCGCGCTCCAACCGAGAGGCAGATCATATTTTGTCGCGAGCGCTTCTTTCTCATCTCCGGCAGATGCACTCAGTCGGCATTGTCGATCATGAAATAGAAAGGCAGCGCATTGATTTTCTGATGACCATCCATGTCGAGTGCCAAAAGGTGGGCGCCGGATGGCTTCCGAATATTTCATCGCTCAACATCGGTGACTCTGGAGGTGTGGCATGACGATAGCAGAACGGAAAGCGCGCGAAGCACATGACCGCGAAAACCCGTGGCGGCCGATGCATGAGGCCAAGCCGGATGGGCTTCTCTGTAACCTGCTATTCAACGACCTAGGCGGCTATCATTCGCCGGAAGAGACGAAGTACTTCCTCGACGCTGACGGGTATTGGTATCGCAAGGAACCGCCGGGGAGGGTTTACGAGAAGCCAATGAATTGGCGCCCCGCCTACGTCCGTCTGACGGCAGAGGTCCGATCTACCATTAAGAATCGATGCGAGGTGTCGAATGGCTAGATGGCGTAAGTTCAGTAAAACTGGGCCGGCCGACCCAGCACGTTACGAGATCGATCACAGTATGTTTGAGAGCGGCCTTCACGTCTTCGCGGATGGCGCATGCGAACCGAACCCAGGCCCAGGCGGTTGGGGTGTGGCGGTCTACAGGGACGGCGTCGAGGTAGCTTCAGATCACGGCGGCGACGCCGACACCACGAACAACCGGATGGAGCTGACAGGGCTGCTGAAGGGCATAGAAGCCGCAAAGGTGCTCGGAGCTCCGGCGGTCCTCTGGTGCGATTCACAATATGCGGTGAAGGGTGCCAATGAGTGGATGCACAATTGGAAGAAGCGCGGCTGGAAAAAGCCGGGCAAGGATGAGTTGAAGAACATCGAGCTTTGGCAGTCGATCGACGCAGCGCTTTCTGGAGTCGACCAAATCATCATTCGCTGGTGCAAGGGCCATGCCGGCATTGCTGGCAACGAGCGGGCTGACGAGCTTTCAAACCTTGGCTTAGCGTCCGCTCTGCAAATCTAAAACGAGGAATTCGGAATGGGTCACTGGTACGTTGTAAGAACGCGAGCAGGGCAGCAGCAAAAGGCCATGCTCGAATTCGAGGAGAATAACATCGGCGCCTACTGCCCCACGATGCGGCGGGAGACCAGGCACTTCCAGACGAAAAAATGGATCATGCGGGAGTACCCGCTTTTCACCGGCTACGTCTTCGCTGATCTGCGGATCTCCGATTTCGCCACGCTCCGCGAAATGCGCTCTGTGTTGTCCGTCTTGGCAGATGGCGGCGGCACGCCTGTTCCTGTCACCGGCAACATCGTCGAGGATATCCGGGACGCGCAGGAGCGCGGAGACTTCGACGTGCTCCGGCCGCCCGTCCGCCGTCTGAAGGCCGGCGATAGTATCCAGTTCAAGGATGGCCCTCTGGCAGGTCATTACGCCTCAGTAACGAATGTAATAGGACGGCGCGCGATCAAAGCTTGTGTGGAGTTGTTCGGTTCTTTGCGCGAGGTGGAAATCGGACTTGAAAGTATCAGGCGAGTAGCTTAGATTGCGGGTCAGCGATTTGCAGTCTGATCTGCTGGGCGCCATTGAGTGACCCACGGGGCTTAGGGGATGTTTCGCGCTCCCCGCCTCGGCTTTATTTTGCCAAAATTCTCACTGGCAGGTCTGTTGGTTGCATGCTCATGGTGAAGTCTGATATGAGGCGGACGCAGAAATCAGAGCAAACCCGCATCCCATTCAGATTTTGAAGGCTTTTGCCTGCCGAATTAGCCGGTGGTAGGCTGGAGCTTCGCTGATTTCGGAAGGAGAAGCGTTGACGACTGTTACCGCAGTCTGAACGCCGGCGTCTAGGCCCCGCCACTCCCTTGGCCACGGTTTCTTGTCTAACTTTATAATCGCGTCAAGGTTTCCAAACCCCAGCTTCCAGCCGTTGCAGTCTCGGAGACGTATGCGGGTCGGTTCGATCGCAATTGGGAGCAATTTCCCATTCCCGGTGAGGTTGGGGCGCAGAAAATAGAGCGGTGCATCGAGATCCGCGGTTCCAAATATACAATCCTTGATAACAGCATCATAGGACCCAAGGCGGGACTGTCGACTATCAACCCGATCCGCAGCGTCTGCGCGCCATATCAGCGACAGGACGAACTTCTTCAGGAGATTCGGCTGCCGGTTAGGTATGGTAAAGTCCTGCGTGGCTTGCTCAGAGTTAATTGCGCGGACAATCTCTACACCATACTTGTCGGCCGGACCCAGCTGGCGTTCGTGATCATCGCAAAGGATCTTCCAGCTCCATCGTCCGTTCTGGAACCGTCTGAGGCCAGGCTCTCCTAACCTCCCGGCCACGAGATGCTTGTCCCCCCGTTTAAGGTCCAGCGCGAGCGCTCGTGGGAGGATGTGAGATTTGACGGTTGGAGAAGCGCCGCAGACTAAGCAGCAGGAATTTCTCGATTGAGGGGTCATGGACACTGCCGACACTAGCTGGGCTGCTCTTGTAAGATCTGTCGAACCGCTCTACCGCATCCATAGGATCACGGCTATTGCGGCGAGCTCAAGCGCAATAAGCATCAACAGTGAAATGATTGAATAGCGACGCTTTTCCGCAAGTTCAAATTGCTCGGTCAGCAGCTTGTAAAAATGATGATCTTCCATAAAGGCCCCCATGCCCGTCCCCAAAATCGTCGCGCAAAGGTTGCGCAGGCCGTAACGAAAGGCAAGAGACATGCTCCAGTACAGTGTGGCCGTACGCAATGCCAAGCTCGACGCGGTCGAGACGGCGATTGGCGCTTCTGCCGTCTTGAAGATCCGCACGGGCGCCCCGCCTGCGAACTGTGCGACCGCAGACAGCGGCACGGTACTTGCGACATGCAACCTTCCCGCTGGTTGGATGGCCGCGGCTTCCGGAGGTACTAAAGCCAAGTCGGGGACCTGGGAAGACACTAGCGCCGACGCAGCCGGCACGGCAGGGCACTATCGAATCTATGCCTCGGACGGCACCACCTGCCACGCACAGGGCACGGTGACGGCAACGGGCGGCGGCGGTGACATGACCGTCGACAACACGAGCTTTGCCGCAGGGCAGGCCTTCACGGTCACCGGGTTCACGCTCACGGCCGGCAACGCCTGACCTTCAGGGGGTAGGCTATGCCCGTAGGGACCCCGGCACTTGCCACGCCGCAGATAGGCGCAACGGCAGCATCGGTCACCACGGCCAGCTTTACGCCGACTGCGAATGCCCTGCTAATCGCCTTCTGTGCAGGTCGCGGTTCCTCGGCCACCATCCCGACCATATCGGACAGCCTAGGCGGCACGTGGACACCGATCGGGACAGGGAACGACGCAGGCAACGTCGCCGGCCGGTTGTTCTATCAGGTCGCCGGCGCCAGCCCATCGGCCATGACGGTGACCGTCAACACGACGGGCGGAACGCAGGCGGCTGTGGGCGTCATCGAGGTCTCCGGGGCCGGTACGGACTTCTCGAATTATCAGGTGGGCATCAACGCGGCCGGTGATCCATCCGTCACCATGGGCGCTTATACCGCCGGCTCACGCGTCATGGTGTTCGGCATTGGCAATGCTGGCGCCGCATGGACCTCGCCGACCGGGTTTACGGAGCTCTTCGACAGCGAAGTCGCAACGAACCTGCGTCTGGTCCCGAGCTACAACGACAGCTCGGCCAGCACGTCGCTTTCGTGGGTCTCCGCGGCGACCGACTCGATCGGCTTCGGGCTGGAGATCAAGGAAGCGGCAGCCGGCGCAATATCTGGCACGGCCTCGATCACAGAAGCAGGGGACGCGGTAGCCGGAACATCGGCACTTCGAATCGCCTCGACGTCGTCCCTCTCTGAAGAACGGGATACGCTGGCGGCCTCCGGGTCGGTCATCGCTGGCATAGCCGGGACGCTCTTTGTAACAGAAGCCTCGGACACAGCGTCCGCCACGGCGACAATCTTCCTACGCGCCTCACTGGCTTCGGCGGAAGGGACGGACAGTGTCTCGGCCCCGGCAACAGTTCGGATCGCTGCTGCGGCCTCTCTAGTCGAAAGCGCCGATACGATAGCGGCGACCGGCACAATAGCATCAGCCTCCCGGACAGGCTCGGTGGCCATAACCGAGGCAGACGATGCGCTCGCAAGCGCGGCCGCTCTCAGCCTCAATGCAAGCGCCAGCGTAACAGAAGAGGGCGACACCCTCTCGACCATCGCCGGCCCGGTCATCGTCGGCAGCGCATCGCTTGCAGAGGCAGGCGACACCATCACAGCCCGCGCGGTTCCGCTGCTGGTCTCAAGCCCGCAGGAAAGAACGGCCAGCGTACCCGCAGAAGACAGGACGGCGGCAGTGGCGTCAGAGATCCGCGCCGTTGCCATAAAGGCAGAAGTCAGGACAGCAGCAGCCCGAGCCGAAACCCGGCGCGCGGCAGCGTAAAGAGGATTCGACATGGCGCTGACGTGGCCTGCCATCAAAGACCCGGACGAGGTGAAAGACTACAGCCTCGACTGGTCCGCTCTCCTTGGGGCGTCCGACACCATCACAAACTCCACATGGACAGTCGACGAGGGCGACGGCCTCACGATCGACAGCGACAGCGCCACGACCACAGCAACAACGATATGGCTCTCCGCCGGCACCGCAGGCACGAATTACAGCCTGGTCAACCGGGTGGTGACCGCAGGCGGCAGGACATACGACCAGACTGTACGGCTCAAGGTTCGTGCGAAGTAGGCGCCCGACCGCCAGGCGAGTGTAACAGTGTCTAGACCTGAGGCTCGCTGGGACTTTCAACACCGCGGTCGGGATCCCAATCCTCTATGCCGCCCAAGAATTCCTTAATGGTTTCCACCGATTGAGTCCAAAAGGTCTCGTCTGGAATGGGTTGCACTTTACCGTTGGCAGCTTGAATAATGTCTCTGACCTGTTGGTGAGTTTCGCGGACGTATTGACGCTTGCCGCCCACATCGAACGCAGAGTTTATTCCGTCCCGGTTGGGAGCGATTGGCATAGGCCCCGCGGCTGAATGAGCGTCGACCCAAACCGGGGAACCAGCAGGTTGGGTAAACGAGTGAAGCGTTGCAAGTTCGGTCTTAACCGACGCGGCCACCGCAGATGCTTCCTCCACAACGACAAAGTCTTGGCTCGCATTCACGAGAGTATTGCCCAGGTCGTTGTCCCAACCCGCCACGGTCTTCCTGATGCGCAGAACGGTCGCCCCATCAATCTCAAACGAATCTCCATTGGACTTGGTCAACTTTATCATGAGTGCCTCCTTCAGGAACGACCGGAGATTGCGCCTAGTTGCGGGGGCTGTCGAGTCAGGAAAGCCCGTAGTCAATTCAAGGCAACTTCAGCGGAGAAGGCTGGGAAGAACCATGAACGACGACAGCCGAAATAACGGGGAGAAAACGCGCAAACCGATGCCTCCGGTGGAGCATCAGTTCAAACCGGGGAATCCCGGCCGGCCGAAAGGCGCGCGCAACAAACTCGGGGAAGCGTTTCTCGAGGCGATGCACGCGGACTTCGAAGAGCACGGCACAGAGGTTATCGCCCGCGTCAGAGCCGATAAGCCAGACCAATACCTGAAGGTTATCGCCTCGATCCTGCCCAAGGATCTGAACGTCAACATCAACAACATGGACGATTTAACGGATGACCAGCTTATCGAGCGCATCCGGTCCCTTGATTCCGCAATCCGGCCTTTCCTCGATGCTCAAGGAGCAAGCGGCTCTGTTGACGGAATTGGACCGGAGACGGCGCACTAACCTGCTGAGCGGGTACCAGCCCTATTCCAAGCAGATCGAGTTCCACGAGGCAGGGAAGGGCTACCGCGAACGCCTGTTCATGGCTGGCAACCAGTTGGGCAAGACGCTCGCTGGTGCTGCCGAGGCGGCTATGCATCTCACAGGCCGCTATCCGGATTGGTGGGAAGGTAAGCGCTTCGATAAGCCGGTGATCATGTTGGCCGGCTCCGAGTCCTACGAGCTGACGCGTGATGGTGTCCAGCGCCTTCTCGTCGGCCCTCCGATGAATGAAGAGGATTGGGGCACTGGGTATATACCGAAGGCCGCGATTATCGCCACAACCCGCCGTTCTGGCGTTTCTGGCGCACTGGATAGCGTCACGGTTCGGCATGTCTCGGGCGGTTCGTCAACGCTCCTGTTCAAGGCATACGAGCAGGGTCGTGGTAAGTGGCAGGCAAATACGGTTAATTACGTCTGGTTCGATGAAGAGCCGCCCGAGGACGTCTATTTCGAGGGGATCACGCGAACCAACGCAACGCGCGGATTGATAGCGGTCACATTTACGCCTCTCAAGGGCATGAGCACGGTTGTTGCTCGCTTCATCATGCCGGGTGAAGATCCCGGCGCGTTGCAGCGTAGCGTCATCACCATGACGATCGACGACGCGGAGCACTACAGCGCGGAAGAACGAAAGCGCATCATCGACAGCTACCCTGCGCATGAGCGGGAAGCGAGAACAAAGGGCGTTCCGTCTCTCGGTTCCGGCCGGATATTCCCGGTATCGGAAGAGAGTATCCGGATCGATCCCTTCGACATCCCGAAGCATTGGGTGCAAATCGGTGGATTGGATTTCGGGTGGGATCACCCGTTTGCCGCCACCGGCTGCGCCTGGGATCGCGATGCAGACGTATTCTATGTCACTAAGGCATACCGCGAGCGGGAAGCGACCCCGATCATTCACGCGGCTGCTCTCAAACCGTGGGGTACCTGGTTGCCGTGGTCGTGGCCTCACGACGGCCTGCAGCACGACAAGGGCAGCGGCGAGCAACTGGCGGCCCAGTACCGCGCTCAGGGGCTGGCGCTTCTTCCCGAAAGGGCGACCTTCGACGACGGCACCAACGGCGTCGAAGCCGGGCTCTCTGACATGCTGCAGCGGATGCAGACCGGACGTTGGAAAGTCTTCTCGACGTGCTCGGAGTGGTTCGACGAATTCCGCCTCTATCATCGGAAAGACGGCAAGGTTGTTAAAGAGCGCGATGACCTGATTTCGGCGTCTCGTTACGCGCTGATGATGAAGCGCTTCGCGAAAGTCAAAGCTAACGCGGCCGCGTGGAAATTCACTGATCGGAAGGTTGTTTAATGGCTGCGATGTCAAAACAGCAGGTTGCTGCCCAGGTCTCGCAGCTCGTCAAGGATTGCGAGAACTACCGGGACGAGCTCTCAGTCGACCGCATCAAGGCGATGGAATATTACGACGGCATCATGAAGGACACGCCGGCCGATGCAAACCGGTCGAAGGTCGTCTCGCGTGATGTCCGCTCCGCCATCAAGAAGGTTCTGCCTTCGCTCATCCGGACGATCCTCGGCAATGACAAGGTCGTCGAATACCAGCCGGTCAATGAAGGCGACGAGGCGAGCGCCGAGCAGGCGACTGATTACGTCAACTTCGTCGTGTTCCCGGAGAGCGATGGATATGACGCCGTCCAGGACGCCGCACATGATGCGCTGAAGCTGCGCAACGGCATCATCCGCTGGTGGTACGACAGGAAGCGGAAGGTCCAGGTCTCCAAGCATACCGGGCTTGAGGAGCAGGCGCTGGTTCAGCTCGTCGCCGACGATGACGTCGAGGTGTTGGAGCAAGAGCAATACGAGGAGCAGATCGACACGCCGCAGGGTCCGCAGCCGGTCACGCTCTACAATGTGAAGATCAGGCGCGTCTCCGAGTATGGCTGCACGAAGCTCGCCGCGGTCCCGCTCGAGGAGTTCCTGATCCATCCGGATGCAATCTCGATCGACGACAGCCCAATAACGGGCATGAAGACGCGCCTGCGCCGCTCCGATCTGGTCGAGATGGGATACGATCGAGAGAAGGTCGACAGCTTCGCCGCTTCCGGCTCTGACATCGAAGAGGAAGAGGAAGAATTCACCCGCAGGCGCGATGCCTTCGATGAGAATGACTCCATCGTCAAGGCGCTGCAAGAAGTCGATTACTACGAACTCTATGTGAAGATCGATGCGGACGATGACGGCATTGCCGAACTGCGCCGCATGGTCTTTGCCGGCGGCCTGGCAGAGGTCAATCTCCTCGACGATGAGGAGTGGGATGAAGTCCCCTTCGCCGACCTGATCACCGAACGGCGGCCGCATCAGCGTGAAGGCAATTCGGTTACCGACGACATGGTGGAGATCCAACGGGTGAAGACGGTGCTCATGCGCCAGACGCTGGACAACCTCTATTGGCAGAACAATCAGCAGCCAATCGTTCAAGAGGGCACCATTGCCAACCCGGAAGCCGTGCTCAACCCGAAATTCGGGCAGCCGATCCGGGTCAATCAGGGCGTCGATGTCAATTCTGCGGTCGGTTACAACATCGTGCCATTCGTCGCGGAGAAGTCTTTCGCAATGCTCTCCTATCTCGACCAGGAGGCAACCGACCGGACCGGCATTTCCGATGCATCATCGGGCATGGCCCCGGATGCATTGCAGAACATGACGGCCAAGGCCTCGGCGATGATCGAGGCGGCCGGTGTCGGCCAGACAGAATTGATGGTCCGCACGTTCGCCCAAGGCCTCAAGCGCGTGTTTCAAGGCCTCCTGCGGCTGGTGATTAAGCATCAGGACAAACCGCGCACGGTGAGGCTGAGAAACCAGTGGGTGACCTTCGATCCGCGCCAGTGGAATGCGGAGATGGATGTCACCGTGAACACCGGGCTCGGCGCCGGCACGCGTGAACGC
>Ga0228711_1010481_pt1 | contig 12168 bp, 10 predicted proteins | sample MedpolnodulmetaG_2_FD_177996 | JGI IMG/M metagenome (GOLD analysis project Ga0228711, IMG submission 177996) | Root nodule microbial communities from Medicago polymorpha collected in Santa Monica, California, United States - brown nodules | ecosystem: Host-associated > Plants > Roots > Nodule...
CCCTCTCTCTCTCTCCTCTATCTCTCATAAAAAAATAAAGTAAAATAAATAAAATAGTTTGTACTGAGAATAGAGTAAAAGAGAGTGTGTTATGATCATTTTTTCAACGAGTCTTTAAAATTCATAAAATCTGTTGAAATCTTTTGAAATCCACAAAATTATTTCAAATCCTTTAAAATCTTATGATTTAAATCCATTGAAATCCAAACTGTAAATCTTGATTGTCTTTGAAATCCATCAAAGTCATTAAAATCCTGCAAAGTCTTTTAAAATCCTTAAGACTTTTTTAAACAAAAATTGTCCTTTAAAATTCTAATCCAATACACCCCCCTAAAACGTACATAAGAATTATGAGGCTAACATTTGTATGGGCTTGATTCTCTTTTCATTATTATTATTATTATTATTATTATTATTATTATTATTATTATTATTATTATTATTATTATGGTTAAATATGTTTTTGGTCCCTGTAAAATTAGGAATTTTTAAGTTTAATCCTTACTTATTTTTAATAGTTTTTTTTAGTCCCTACAAAAAAAAACTACTTATAATTTTAGTCCCTGCTAAAACAAAATTTGTTTAATTATCCTTGAACTCCTAAGTTTTTGAACGATTGTTTTGAGATAAGTTTAGAACACTATGAGAGGTTCATTTACTAAAATTAGAATTTTCTAACATGAAACGAATTAAGTATGAATTTTTTAAAACGACAAAAGTTAAAGATAAAAGTAACAAACAACCGAAAACATGGCGTGTTGGTAGTGCAACCTTCTATTAAACTCCCTGCAGGTTCGATTCACTCCCGGCCTAAATTGAATTTTTTCTTGTAGAGATAAAAGTAACAAAATATGGTTGTAGAAATCAAATTTTGCGATAATTTTTTGCGGATGAACTTTTAGTAATGTTCTTAACACGTCTGTAAAAAAATGTTAAAAAACTTAAGATTTTAAGCATAAAATAAACAAATTTAAATTGAGTAGGGACTAATACTAAGTGGAGAAAAAAATTAGGGACTAAAAGAACTATTAAAATTAAGTAAGGACTAAACTTAAAAGGTCCCAATTTTATAAGGACTAAAAACATATTTAACTCTTATTATTATTATTATTATTATTGTTGTTACGTATCATTAAAAAATGATAAGAAATTTGGGTCATTTAAACATGTGGTCAAAGGTTTAATTTCTGACTTTTGTGTTGTGGAAAAAATTCGATTGAAAGAGGAAAAGAAGTTGAATTTTCACAATTGACGAGCGAATCAAGATTTGAATGGTAATAGGAGAGAGGTCCATATTTAATGTTGGACGGTGTCTTGAATAGAATTATTATTGAGAAAGCATATGCTTTTTAAAGTTTTAATTAAACTTGAGACTGATTTTTAAGCCGCAAATAGACCAATATTTAAAGGGTAATGTTAACCGGTACCCTGGGACAATGGTTAAGGAAGCAAATATAATAATATGACATTGAAACTTGTGTTGTCAACTCATTAATTAAATGTCTAAAAACTATTACTTTTGATTTAAACTTTTTTTTTCTGGTTCTCTTAACCAATGCCCCAGAGGCACCGGTTAACATGACTCATATTTAAATTGGTCACTAAAATATTTTGCGATTGAATTAGAGACAAAATTTTATTTGGTCAATAATTCAAACTTCAAAGAGTCAGTCCCATAAAAATAATAATTAAAGCGTATGTCGCTAAATTAATTAATATAGTGATAAAAAAAAAATTATATCTAAATCAATCACTAAACACCAATTTTTTAAGCTTTTGTACTCTATATATCATGTTGCATGTCATCACTACATCCAAACCATTCAATTTCAAAAGAACAAATCTAAGGTTAATAGTGTGTTTGTGTATGGGTACACAAATTTAACAATTTGTGCACCCTAAAAGTCACCTGATTCTTCAATTTTGATGATCGTTTGAATGAACATTTATATTGTATATCGTACCCAACTTTCTTTGAAGAAGTTTGATCTCATACATTTTGGTATGCAAAAAGTTCATACAAGAACCCTACAAAACAGACAAAAATGGAACACTTGAAAGGCATGAATGATGGACACAGTTTAGAGCCATGCAAAGAGAATTGTGGGAATCCCATTTCTTTTCTAGAATGAGTCATGGTTTGTGGACTATATTTCATGTCATAACATTGAATTGAAATCATGTCCACTCTACTTCACCTCAACCACTCAACTTTCTTCTGAATCATTGTAAAGACAGAAATTTGATTTTCTTATCTCAGATAGGAACCAATAGATAAAAATCGGATAATTTGCTTTTTTAAGCTTTGTTTTTAATGGATTACTTGGAATCACCAAAAACCAAAACGGAAACCTATTTTTGAGCGCTTTAATGAAATAATCAGGTCTCCTACTTGTTTCTTTTTGTTTCCTTTATAATATTGGACGGTACATATACCCAAAAAGGCAAAAAAAAGAATTGTCTTTCGGTCAGGGTTATTATACAAAATTTAGGATGCAGACTCATCAATGGTAACTGTGAGACAGAGAAATGTTTGATCACCCTGCTTTAGAATGATTACATTACACACTGTTAAGACATTAAAATGATGGATTTGGCAAAAATCAAACTTGAATAACTATCTTAGGATGATCACAATGAAACATAACTATGTAATTTTTAAATCCAATCAAACATAGCATGTGACACATTGAATTTATACCGTTGAATGAACCACAGTAAAATATAAGCCGTTAAATGTGATACACCCAGAATATGTAAGAATATTCTTCCTTCACAGGGCACCGCATGTGCCTTACAGGGTGGAACCATAGAGGCAGAGCCACCCAAACATAATCTTCAGAAAATCACTTTGTTGGGTCACTTCTTTTTGCTTTTTGGGTCCACAACGTGGGCCACTTCAAAATTAGTCAAATGTTATAGAAGATATGGAGAGGCAATAATTTCAATCTGAAATAGACCGTTTGGTGATGGTCTACTTCAGTTTGGTTGATGTTAAGATCTTAGTGCATCATATCATATAGGTAGGTGAGTACAGTCTGTACTGCAAACTTTGCTTAATGTGTACAATGAACTATGGAGCAAATAAGTGTTCAATTTTTCTACAATTATTGTGAATTATCTTTGTAATATATCATTACTTATTTAATTTAATACAAAATAGTATACAGTGAATTGAAAGTGTCAATAAGAAAATAACCATGCAAATATCATTGCTCAACAGCTAAGTGTGCATGATTATCACTGCAATCCAAAAATCATGCTTCTTTCTGCAAAGAATCACATTGAAGATTACAACATTTCAGAAGAGAACACTTGGACGGGACTTCTTTGTTGATATCTTCACCAATCAGTGTAATGTGAAAGCTTTCTTTCAATTATTTGGTGTTTTCTTGGTGCATGAGAAAATGTATCACGTGAAATGATCGGTTCCTTCTGAGGTAGCTGTCAGTAGTTCATTCCAGGTGGCTAGTTTTTCCCTAGGCTTGTTCCTTAAACTACCAAGCCTCTTTTCTTCAGAGTCTATCTTATCCCAATCATTGAATGAAACTATCCTAACGTTTCTATCATGCAAAAGATTGAGGAGACCGTCCCTGCCTGGTTTTGGTGCGGCCGTTGATGAAATCAAACCACCTTTCTCAAGCTCTTCTAATATGCTCGAAACCTACCATGTCAATTGTCAGCGGAAAATACAATAATAGTAATCACAAGCAAACTTTAGCTACCTCTCCCTCTTCCCTGTTGTTAAAAGTTGAGCCAAAAAATTAAACTAATACTAATCCTGCATACAAGTTTTTTATATGCATGATAGAACAACAAAGAACTACAGCTAAATGAAACCAGTTATTATTTTAACAATTAAGGCACATGATTGTCACATCAAATTCTAAGCAAGTCCAATCATAGTCTATGTATGATGTCCTGAATAACGCGTTTAGAAGTGTGAAATAGGATTTTACAGTGAAGCGTGTGTGACTTAGATGACATGGTTGAAATGGGAAATTTGGTGTGATAGTAATACAAACATGAGAAACATCCAAAATTAGCAGCTTGATGACAGTCTGTTTAATTATTATAAGTGTAATGAAAATGACAGTGAGAAACATACAATCAGTGTCCCTAATATCGCATCCAATATGCATGCTGCTGAAATAGAAGTATAGAACTCCAAGGGAAAAACAGAATGTTTCCTCGTGAAGTGGGATTTGGTCGACATTTGGAAGATCTTATTTGGACTAATCTTATAAGTACATGTACTAATGTTACAATACAGTTGTAAAAATAACTTACTTGACATGGCTATATTTTAGTAAACTCCCTAGAATAGTTTATAAATACGCATTAAGTAAGCACCCTAGAGTTATTTATTGAATAAGTATTTAATGTTCTCATCTTGCAGTGTTCTCTTCTCCCTCTTCCATATTGACCTAAAATCTGCATGCTACCTCCTCTGCCTCGAGGGGATTTTTCAGCCCTGTAATTGCCATTGAAAGGACCTGTTATAATTTGTCTTGTCCACTAAACTAGCAAGGAAAGGATCTGGTGTAAATGACTTCTTGATGAACACACCTAGGACATATTGTGGAGAATCTACCCCGGATCTGGGACACGGAACTGAAAATGAGAAAACAAGAGTTTGACTAGGATCAAAGGAACTAGAAAGTCGAAGAACTTGAATGAACTCAGAATTGGGATCGAGAAATAAGGGTTTGAGAGGCTGTTGAAGCACAGCTATGACACGATATTAGTGGTCGAGCTTAATTTAACTAGCATTAATGCTGAAGGTTCTTAATATACACAAAGGAACAATGAATAAGAACTTCAGGTACATAACATGAGAAAAATGCATTATATGTTTGAAGTTGAACCTTTAAAATACAGATCAAATTAAATGGGTAATAACGTAACAGCTAAAAGCTCACATTGGGCTCATTAACTCAGACTCAACTTCAAGAATTCTGATGTAAACATGAAAACTGTATGATTTGCTACTTCTGTAAGTTTAACTGTTATAGGGATAATGTGAATAGAAAAGGGAGAGATACATACAGTTTCTTCAGCACAATATAGGTTTGTCGCAACAATCCCAGTTGGTCCTCTCTTCAGCCAACCACATACATATAAGCCCTCTTCAAGAACTGCAGTATCTGAAGTGTCACTCAACACTCGACCTTTATCATTTGGAACTATACCTGAAAGGTACCCGTCATATATATTAACTATGAGCTATTGTCAGATGACACATCTAGATACCCCAAAGCATCATGCTTGTTAATTCTCGGCCAATGTATGAATTTTTTTTATAAAGCATGAGTTATAACAAAAGGAGAGACTACAAAGCAGGAAGATCTGAATCATCCAATCCCGTTAATCTACAATGAACAGAGGAAAGAAAGTAAATAAAATTGCATCATCACAAAAGGGCAACCGAATCCATTTACAAGTCCTATCTACATGGACCTACATACAGTGAAAAAAAAACACCAGTGAATACACAAGTGCAAGTGGAATCTAAATTTTTTTATTTTAAGGTTAGACATTTGGGCCATCCTACTGTTTTGTTTTCACTTAAAAACTTCTAAATCTCTGATCAACTGCTAAGGGTCTGTTTGCAAGACACCTTTTTGAGCTTATAGCTTATTAGTTCATATGACTAAAAAAGAGTCATTTGGTAACCGTCATTTTCTCACGAGCTTATAACTTATTTTTACTAGATCATAGCATTTTTTATAAGCTAATTCAATTGCTTATAGCTTATAATTTTCTCTCTCAATTTTACCCCTGTAATCTCAATTTGAAAAAAAAATATATTAATTTTTTATGTCATTTCATATTTATAAGTTAGTTCAATTGCTAATTTTACCAAACACTACAAATTCAATCGGCAAGCTTATCCGCTAAAAACTAGATTAGCAGCTATTCGCTATTTTTTTACCAAACAGAGCCTAAGTCGGATATGGTCACAGTCAATCAAACAATATCAAGATCAAAATCCAGTCGTTAACAAAACCACGTCCTGGTAAAAAAATGCTGAATACTATTTTCAAAGAACATAAACTTCATATAAAAGGCTAAAAAATTGTTATAAATGTTATTTTAGATTTCATCCTAATTTTACAGTTAACCCGGAGGATCAACAAAACATCATTTATTTCCCAAGCCTGTAATCTTTACCGGATACCATTTTCCCAAAACATGGTTTTGTCACAGTAAATAAATATCATGAATTAACAAGAATACGCACGGAAAGGAATTATATTAGGAATACTAATTATTCATTCACCTTTCTTATGATCAAAAGGCAGGCCATCTACCGGTACTGATTTGTAACCAATGCTCTTAAGAACCATCCTACAAACAAGCCAGCAAGTGGCAATGTAATCAGTAAATACTCTGAACATTTTGTGATAATACCACAGGAATAAATATCTGTTGAGGCTGCACTCAGTCATCTGCAGAACATAATGTTAATCTCTTTGCTTTATACAGGATATGTAATACTGTAACAAATGAATCTTTGATTATAATGATACCAGTATAAAAGGTTTTGTGCCAAATGGTAATGATTTTATACAAAAAAAATTCTTTGTAATTTAATATGGTTTTGCAGTCAGTCATTTGCAGAACATAATGTTAATCTCTTTACTTTATAGTTTATACAGGATATGTAATACTGTAACAAAAGAATCTTTGATTATAATGATACCAGTAGAAAAGGTTTTGTGCCAAATGGTAAGATTTTTTACATAAACAAATCTTTGTAATTTAATATGGTTTCTTGGGTATACCCGCATTTTATATCTTCAAATTCTCCGGTACCAACGGCAATTTGTTTTCCAGGGCCAACACCTATAAAATCAATTTGAGTAATCAAAAGCAATTCATTGCACAAGAATACCATAGGCATAAATGTGCTAGTCTTTAGCAAAGGTTCAACAAAGACTCATATTAAACAACATTTCTAACAATCAAAGTAGTGTATGTACGTACATTTGGGTTACCAGTTACAACAATAAATTTATGCCAAACTTTAACTATTGAACGTATTGTATCATATTATGTTAAAAAAGAAAATTAGAAGGCTCAGAAGCATTTTGAAAATCACAAGGGAAATTTTCTATTCCCTCATAAAATAGGCAACTTTCAACATCATTGCCTCCAAAAATACTAAAACATGCTCAACATAAAGAATAAAATCTAAAAAATATAAAAAATAGTGAGAAGACGAATAAAAGTGGGAAGGTGAAATGTTAATAAATACAAGATAAAAAAACAGAGGTCGTATCATTGTTCGGCAACAAACAATTGTATTATATTACATTATATTATATTATTATATTATCCATGTTGTAATAAATTAAATTCTTATAAAAACGCAAATTACCTTTAAGAACTGTCTTCTCAAAGCGCACGCCAGATACGTGGCCAGTAGTGTCTTTTGACTCTTGAAAACTATCTGGCTTACGGAAGAAGACAAAACGAAGTTGACGTTGGTTCAAACCAGCATGTATCGGTCTTGAGGTAGCTGCCTTGGATAGCAACTCAAAAATTCTTCTGTGTATTCGGTTGCTCTTAAGCTCTTCCTTTGCCAAATGACAACATCAATACATAGATAACATGAGTGTAAAGAAATCTAATTTTCCTTTTTCAATTATAAAAACATCTACACAAAAACATCTAGATTCTGAGTAGAAGATGCAAAGTAGAAAACTAGGGATGGTGATCGGAAAATAACGATGAAAGAAATAAAATGGAATCATTTTATACCTCATCAGTTGGAGTTAGATGTAGATCAGATTCCTGTATGGAAACATCAAGATTCTTAATACCTGTAAATAGATGATGAAGCTTCGGTTAATGTTGTGAGAAAATGGTGTAAGACCTACAGTATATGGCAAGTAAATTTATTTCAAGTAACTATCACCAATACACCTTAGGATGAGAAACCAATATAATATATCAGGTGGTAAGCCAAAAAAAATGATCAAGACCCCATTATTCAGTTCAAACAGTTGCCTTTACTAGCACCAGTAAGTAATATTAGCAAAAAGATACCAATAAGAGACTGAAATTGTGGAAATCAATGGAGAGTTAGAAGCCAACTTGATAGTGTAAACTAGCTATGTATAATGAGTAGTACCCGTTCACAAAGGAAACATCCATGTCTAACAAAGAAAATCATTATGTAGTACATCATATAGCCAACGTGGTCCCTTGCCAAACAATTTCATAGAACAACGCCAAAAATAATCAAACAAATATGCAGAAGAAAACTGAATGGGTAAAATAAACTCGCTATAGGATTTTATGCAAAGTTTACCTAGAACTTCACGTAGCTCTTTTGCAGTGCAAGCTGCTTGGGCTGGACCTCGCCTTCCAACCAAATAAACTACCCTGTAGTATATTACTGATAAATAACACACTGAATATCAATAAGAATATTTGGTTGTTTCAAATAATGCAATTAAAAACCTGATAGAGCTCTCTTCTAAAGTAGACAAAGCATGACTGGCAATATCAGTTGTTGCCAACTCTGTAGTAGGTCGTAAAAGAATACGTGCAACATCTAAAGCAACATTCCCCTGAAATTAAATAAAACCATTTAACGAGAAAACATTAATCGAAATTAAATATTAAATATGTGTAAGTCATCTAATAAGTTAGGATTTGAATTGTGGAATCGACCTCTTACAAATACGTGTAAGTCGTCTAATAGGTTAGGATTTGAGTTTGTGGAATCAACCTCTTACAAATACATGGTAAGACTGCTTAGAACATAGCCACAATGGGTCGACCCTAATATGTACCCCATCATGGCGGGAGTTTAGTAGCACCAACTTACTTTTCGTATTTTGGAAAGTCATCTCCACAAGTATTTAAATACATTCACTCACTACAGGTCTTTTCTTATGAAGAAAATGTCATAAAATTTGCTCAACTAAGAGTCTCTATAAAATTAAGGCACTGTAAGAATACATGAGGTATAGTTACCTGACCAAGAATTACAGCTGTATCAGTGCTCTTCAGATCTGGATCAAGGTTTTGTCCATCTGGGTGCCCATTATACCACCAAACAAATTCTCTGGCTGATAGTATTCCTTTTAAGTTCTGAGAAGACAAAAAAATGGGCATTTAAATAAAAGTAAGAAACTATCAGTTAATGCAGAACCGTCACATGATAAACAATAACTCATCACTAATACCACGCAAAGTATCAATGAACCCAAATTTTCCAGCAACATATCATTATAACTCAGGAAAATAGCAAATCAGTAGATCAAACATACTTCTCTAGGAATACCAAGACTTCTGTCACTTTCAGCGCCATATGCAAGGACAACCTGCTCAAATGCATGCACGAATTATCGAAAAGATGGTAAAACAGGCGAATATGTACATTAACATTTTACCATTACCATAAAAAATTCAGAATCAAAGTCTCACCACATGATACAGCTTGCGCAATTCAGCAAGAGATACGCTGGATCCAAGCGTCACATTTCCAAAAAATGAGCATCGTTCATGTTGCGCCACCCTTGAAAATTGATTGACGACAATCTGTTGCAAATTTTCTGGTAAATTAACCTCAATAAAGTTACTCTCACCAAAGAAAAACATGGAAAACCCCATCCCAACACCAAACAATTATAACACACACAGCCAGGCCTTTTTCCCATTACGCGGCGTCAAGTACATGGGTTCATCAAATGACGTCATAATGTCCTCCCAAGTACTAAATCCAGAGATAGATTGGTTAACATTAAATCTCAATTAATAATTGGATATATAGTTTTCCTTGGTCTCCCTCTATCTCTAATTATGACTATCCTATATATAAGCTAAAACAACCCTCCTTACCGGTGCTTACGTTTACGAATCTTATTCACACATGACCAAATGCCTAACACGAGACACTACCTTCTTAAAAAAAAAACACGAGACACTACAATCTTCTCTACAAAGGAAACCACCTAATTTCTACAATGGCAAGCCAAAATGACCTCCCACCAAAGATATTTGACAGTCAGCACACTAGTTTGTATAATGCAAAAATCCCATCTCATTCCTTAAAAATCACAAACATGTTAATTCCAAAGAACTAAGCACCATAGATATGGCCTGCATCTGCGATCATTCTCAAAACAAAAGCTTATGGAAATAAGTCAAATTGTTTTCATGTTAACTATAAACTGTTTGCATAAGCTATCTTAGAGAACATATGGAATTAAGCTGAAACAGCCTATGAACATGTTTTCTATAGCTCTCCTAAACTGTATCACAAGAGCTTATAGTAGTAGATAAGCTCAAATAAACCAATTTATACGACACGAAACTAGAAGTTCAACACTTCAAAAATGAATTCAGCAAAAAAAAATGGTAATAGTAATAAAATTAGACCTTAGTTTCAGGGTGATCGGGTGCAACACCGGAGCGAACCAACCCGAATGGTGTAGGTAATCTATCAATGATATCAACTTGTGCTTGTTGACGCGCCTTCAACATCTAACACAACGCAATCAATCCAATTACACAATTTCATTACTCATTTTCAAAAATTTCACAATCACAAAACCTGAGTTTACCTTCTCGGCAGTGTAGCAACCGGCAGGTCCACTTCCAACAACACACACTCGCAAAGGCTCTGAATGAAGAATGTTCGAGAAGCTTCTACAAAGCCACTTTCTTGATTGGAAAATTCTCCTTTTTAGCATTTTCTTATCTGAAGGAAAAAGAGCTGGTGTGAAGCCGATACGGCAGTTCGAGGACGACGTGAAGAATGAGAGATTTTGTGCTTTGGCTTTTTGTTGCTCAAATGGGAAAAAAAAGTCATTAACCCGTTTATGAAAAATGGTGTATGCAAATAAATAATATTTTATATTAATTAATAAGTTTTCACTTACAAAAAAATTTATATTCATAAGTTATTTTTTTCATAAACTATCTTAACAAACTTATGAATAATAAATAAAAACTTATTTATTTGCAAAAGTTCAAAAACAGACCCTAAATCATATTCTACTTCTATAACAACAACATCATTTATTCATAACAATTTCAAACAAAAACAACAACATATTAAATAAAAACAAGACAATATCATAAATAAGTTAGACAAACTTCATCTGATTCCTTCATACAAACCCCAATTTCTTTGTATATCCTAGGTCAAATCAATTTTTTTTTTAATATCTTGAAATTAGGGTTTATCAATGAAGTGTCGAACTCAATATAATAGAGTATGAAGCTATTGTAAATTTAGTTACTTCCATTGAAGGGTGATATCAGTGGGACATAAACAAATTAACACAAACACACTAACATGGAGAGAACAAAAGAGAGACTTTGTATTTTGAACTCTTATATTTCATTCATGAAAACTTGATTCATTACACAATGACTACATGCCTTTATATAGGCTTTGGAAATAACTATTCTTCTATGCTAAGTAATTGGATAAGACGGTAATGTGTTTTGGCTAGGTGGTGTAGCACTTAGATATTTCTACTTCTTAATGGTTAAGCAAATACATAGGTGGTGATAGTCCATAATACAATGGTGGTGCTGCTATTATGACTAATTAAAGTATTACTTAATTATTAAGCCAATGCATATCCCTTAACTATTGGCGGTGATATATTTTCTTAGTGACCAAGTATTAGAGTTCAAGTTTCTTCTCAATTAGAGTTTGCTTGATTTAATTTCTAACATTGCCTCCCTTAAATCAAGCTTCCAAATTTGTCATTCCAAGCATCCTCTTCAATTTGTAAAATAACTCAATCTTCAACGGCTTTGTAAAAATATCTGCAATTTGCTCTTCAGTGGGACAATACTCGATCACAACTTCTTTCTCTGCAACTTGTTCTCGTGTCCTTTGAATTCTACTATCAACATGCCTGGAACGCTTATGGAAAATCGGTTTCTTCTTGTATCTGTTAGTCACCAATCTCTCTTTATAGCGATCAATCTCACCACTTGGTTTGTACTTTGTCTTGTACACCCACTTCACTCCTATTGGCTTATTGTCTGCTGGTAATTCAGTTAGCTCCCATGTTTTATTCTTCTCAATTGCATTGATTTCTTCATCCATAGCTTTTATCCAATTTTCATCACCTGAGGCTTCTTCAAAAGTAACTGGCTCACAATCTGCAAATAAAGCAAAGTTGATGA
>Ga0228711_1010484_pt1 | contig 12166 bp, 4 predicted proteins | sample MedpolnodulmetaG_2_FD_177996 | JGI IMG/M metagenome (GOLD analysis project Ga0228711, IMG submission 177996) | Root nodule microbial communities from Medicago polymorpha collected in Santa Monica, California, United States - brown nodules | ecosystem: Host-associated > Plants > Roots > Nodule...
ATTTTTCAAAAAAAAAAATTTTTTTTTTTTAAAAAAAAAAAAAAAAAAAAACACAGCTAAAAGCTTAAAAGTCCAATGAAGCTTTTTTAATGTTTTATTTTTAGGAGATACATATCATATATATATATATATATATTGAAGCAACACATACATATACTTAAAAGTCCAATGAAGCTTTTTTTTTTGACAGAAAAAATCGAATGAAGGGTTATTGCTTATGCAACACATTCAATTTGTTTTTCCACAAAAAAAGAAAAAAACTGAGAGTGATCGATAAGATTTGAATTTTGTTTTGGCTTAATAACAATTTTTACCCCCTAACTTTTCCAAAGTTGCGATTTTGACCCCCTAAAAAAACTACAAAACGGCCCCCTAAGTTTTGCACATGTGGCAGTTTTGGCCCCAATGCCAATTTTGACTCGGTCTACGCTGACGTGGTACCCTAAGTGAGGTGCCACGTGTTTTTTTTTTAGTTTTTTTTTGCTTTGGGGGGTCAAAACTGCTACAGGTGCAAAACTTAGGAGGCAGTTTTATAGTTTTTTTTTCTTAGGGAGCTAAAATCGCAACTTCTGAAAGTTAGGGGGCGAAAACTACTGTTAAGCCTTTTGTTTTTTAAAAAATTCCATGAGATTTGAACATGTGCAATATTATTGTTACATTAAAAAGCTTTTATGAATTGGAACGTTTGAATGTATTAAGCCAAGCAACCAGTGTTGAAGAAAATATAAACATATTAATCAATGATGAAGCCAAAATTAAATTCTAAATTATTACCGGTTTTGCTTCTTTCTCAGTTTGAAATCTCGTTTGAACTACATCAGAACTTTGATGTACTAACACCACTTATCCAATATGGAAGATTTGACTAACTAAAAAATTAAACACACACATTACATCAAAATCATTTTAGGAAGGTGAAGATATTCATGCACAAACCTAATGGGTGCCAATATCTTTCCTCACACCGTTTCAAATTTTCAATCCTTAGCTATTATAATTATAATTTAAATAATAACAGCAGAAAATATGCATATGATTTATCCTTCCTTATTTATAAAGATATTTGCATTAAATCAAATATATTTTTTTTGAATGAATAACTCTATTCTCTAACATAACGTATTGTTTGCTATCCTTAATTTTTACCATGGCATCCCAATCCTCTAGGGTGTCTGCCACTTCAGAAGATCAAGGTGATTCTTTCAACTCAAAAACAGAGGTGATCATGAAGGATATTGAATATGATCAACCCTCTAATCTCAACAAGTCTATTGATTTCGTCAAGCTATCCAAAGACGATTCAGTTCTTGGGTCGGAGGTGCAAGAACACAATTTTTTTGGCCCTAGTCATGGCAGTTCATCATATTTTTTCCCTAATAACAACAATGAAGGGAAAGATGAGAACAACAATGAAGAGAATAATTCGGATTCAAAGTCTTTTTCATGTTGTTTTTGCAAGAGAAAATTTTCTACATCACAAGCACTAGGAGGACATCAGAATGCCCATAAGGCTGAACGAGCCTTAGAAAAACAACGTAAACAAAGGTATGAGAGTGGTGTTTTTGGTTTAGGGCAACCTTACTTTAACCCTTATTTTAGTTATCCAAGTACTCTTTTTACACCCTCTTATTATAGGGGGCTTGGAACTAGAATGGAATCCATGATTCAAAAACCATCTTATATTAACCCTAGGATTACTCCACATAGTTTTGGCCCTTTTGGGTATGATAATGGTGCTTTGTCTTTGCAAGAGATATTAAACCCCTCACTTGTTAGTTTGAGAAATAAGAATTATGGGGTTGGAATTTTGGGTATTGGTGGTGCAAGTACTTCAAGGATTGAAGATGGTACAAATAATAAAATTGGAGCTATTCGAAAATTTGGAGATTCTTCAACAAATGTTGCTACAAGTTCAACCTCAATCGTAGAAAAAGATATCATTGTGGCTCCTATTTCTACCAAGGATGATATTCATGATCAATCAAAGTCCAAGTCCAACAATGAAGAAGAACCCTCAGATTCTGAATATTTTGGGCTTGATTTATCACTCAAGCTTTAAATAAATTTTTGTATTTTGTTTCCATATTTCAATGTTCTTGTTAATTTGATTGCTACTCTCCAGTTGAAGTTATTTCTTGGTATTTACTTTCTTTGTTGGTGTCAAATTATTATACATTTTAATAAGCACTTATTAGTATTAATCGTGTTTTGATTGCTACCCTGGTTGGCGTTATTTTGCTGCCGTGTATTTTCTTCTTTTTGAGTCAATTGTTTAATTTCTTTGCAATTGCTATAAGTATTTTGATGAGATTATAAATAAGAAATCACTTCCCTATGGAAGTATTTATTTATTGGGAAAAGCTAACTTGTGCCTTAAGGACACAAGTTAATGAATCAAATATAATAATTTTTTGTTGAAATATATCCATTGAATTTAATTTTTGAATTTGTAATAAGGATTGTGCTATCAAGTGCTTTAAGGACGCTTGTTAAGGATTCAGGAATATAAACAATTGATAAATTTTATGTAAAAATAATTGTTTTTAGATGCTTCAATGTGTTGATTACACAATTCCCAGGACAAAGTTTTTACTTTAATCTTGTTAGCATTTCCCTTGTAATAAATAGAATGTGCAAAATTTAAAGGAATATAATATTTATACTTTTGGGTTCCATAACATGTACCTAAAGACACAAGTTAGCATAACCCTTATTTATTTTATCTTTGAAGACCAAGTGACAAATAAACCTAAATTTCACACACATAAATGTCAGGTTATGAGTTCGAACGACTATTTTACCTCTCTTTTTTAGGCCAAATGCATACAGGGGTCATTTAAGTTTGGTGTTTATACCAAATTAGTCCTTTATGTTTTTTAAGTTTTAAATAGGATTTTTAAATTATTAATTATAGAACGTTTACAATGTTTCCCTTTTCCATCCAACACCATCAAACAGTGATGATGTGACTGTTAAATGATGATGAGACACGTCTAACTCAGCAAAACAATTATCTTTTATTTAATTTTTTTTTTTGAGGGAATTATTATTTAATAAAAAAAATATCATGGATGTTCTTGATCTTCAAATTTTCATCCTTTTTAAGAACACATCTATATTCTTCCTAGCTCTTCATGGCCAATCTCGATGAACACACCTTTTATTCATTAAAGAACCTTAAAATTTTAATTTTGGATTTTCCCCTAAATTAAAAACTACAACAATCACAAAACCTAAAATCAATTGTATGTGTCTTCACCTCTATACCCAGAAATATCATGAACTTCATCCCCTTCTTCATTTCCAAACCCAGAAATCTTCGTATTTCACTCTTAATCGCTTTCTCTTTCTATTGCTCCTTCTACATCCAAAAACTCATAAATCTCACAAACTTACATAATGAATGAAAAAGTAAGCATGTAATAAAATCACTTCTTTTGGTAAATCAGTCATTTTCTCATCATGTGAGTCAAAAAAATTGACAACCATTTCTTCCTTGTAACTGCAAAAACACAACATAATATGTCACCAAAGGGATTCAAGAATTGAAATAGAAAATATGAAGAGAAAGAATTTACAACCCATTCATGAACACAAACCATGAAGAACAATGTCCTCCTAAGATTTTCATCTGTCTAAGCTGTCACCAGATGAGTTTCAAGGCCACAATGACACTCGCCTCGAAATAGAAGCAATGCTTGTGACCGAAAAAGCTTTAGAAGCCATGGATTTAAGACACAATGAAGTTGATGGTGTGGCCCAATTAAGAAGATGAATGTGTAAAATGAATTAACGATGATAGTGTAAAACGGATTGAGAAAGAGGGTGTGTAAATGTTGAAGGAATTGAGACAAAGGAGATGAAGAAGAAGATTTGGAGTTCTAGGGTTGATATAAATCCTCGAATTCATTTCCTGCCATGCATTTATTTTTATTTATTTAAGTTAATTCATTTAATTACTTTTAATTTCTGGTTTTGATTTTTGAAATTATATTAAAATAATATGTAATGACATGTAAATTTGTTTTACACGTGTGGATTAAGCCACGTCAGCGAGAATTCTACCATATCATTAAAAAGTGACAACTCATACAATTTTTTGCCAAATTTCGTGTTGGGAGACCAAAACTATGTGATTTTGAAATAGGAGTCCAAAATCATGAGCAGACCAAAGTAGGGGGTCAAAACTGTAATTAAGCCATTTTAATAAAAGTGAGTAGTTTGAAGCCTTGTTTTGTTTTAAATTTTTTATTTTAAAAAAGCTGGTAAAATGACCAAAAAGAGATCGTAATATTTTTAGGTACATATATATTGTAGGGAGAAAATTACTCTTCTCCCCTTCAGTTTTGCTCATTCCCACCCTAATTTTCCAAATTAACTAAAGCGCTAGTTAACTGCTGCTCGGTATCCAACGTGAGTTAACTGCCCAACATCCATCTAAACAAGAAACAACTCATGTTTTCCATTTTACAAATGTCAATCTCTAAAACTCTCTCAAATCATCCAACACCAAATTTCTTCAGATTCAAATCAACCACCACTCCAATAACAAGTAAGTTTTCATAATCCATTACCAATTACATTTTATGTTTATATGTTACATTTTTCTTCTTAAATTAGAAATGTTTTAGTTTTAGGGTTTATGTAAATTTTTATTTTTTTGGTAGGAAATGATTAAATATTTACATATTTATGTTATGATTCCTTATTAGACTAGATTTAAGTTGATTAAATGTTCACATGTTTATGTTTTAGATTTTTGTTTTAGGGTTTATGTATATTTTGCATTCCAAGTGTTTGATGAAATGTTTGAATGAATTTTTCGTTGACTGTTATTAATTTCTTATGGTGTAGATCTGAACCAATGGACAGTTATCTAGTAGATCCGAACATGAAGTTATGCTGCAGTCTCCTGCAATGGTGGAAAGCCCAATCTGTTTAGGGTTCAAGTCGATGTCACATTAGTAGATATGAAGGATCAACTGGATCAAGTCAACCGACGACAAAACCACAGAGACACAAGGAGGGTGGACGGTGTTGGGTATCGACGTTCATGGATTAACTCAGCCGGGAGATTCCGTTCCAACCATATGATGCTCAAGAACGACGGTGACGTGAGGAACATGTTCTTAATATTTGGTTAGCCCAATACTAAAGGACTGATCGAGTTGGATGTTTCTTTGGTGAGATCTTCTAAAGATATTCTGAAGAGTTTGATTCGGTCATATGAAGATGTTGGGTTGTATTAAATCGTATTATTATGTAGTGTCGTTGTTTTATTGGAATTAAGTTTAATTCATGGTAGTTTGTTGAAGATGTTTTCTTTGAAGTGTCTAATACTTAGTGTTAATGTTTGTCAATCTCTTCAAAAATCTGAAAGAATGAAGAGAACATATTTTATATTCTACTTAATGAGTTGTACAAATTCTCATATCAAATTCATTCATATAAGAAGAGCCTGATGAAAGGGAATGCATTTCTAAGATGTTTTATTTAGCATGACCATGCTCATCTATCAATTGAATCATGTCAGTTGGTAGTGCAGTAGGATAAAGTTCCAAAGAATATATTGGAATGTTGTCCCTTTCGTCATTACTCATCTTATATGGAGAAATTTGATGTGAGAATCTGGTTCATTGGGTAGAATACAAAACGTGTTCAATCCATTCTTTTGAGTTTTCAAAGAGACTGACAAATTTTTACACTAAACACAAGACACTTCAATGCCAACATTTTGAGCAAACAACCATGAATTTAATTTTAATCCTACGTCATGATGATACAACATTGTTAGGGAGAATGTAATGTAACACAACGCTTCGTTGATTGTCCGATTTGAACAGAGATGAAATTTAACAGTAATTATTAATTTGTCGTGTTTATTGTTTTGGAATTGATTTTGCGTACTTGTGTATTTTTAGTTAGGATTTATTTTGGAATTGAATGGATTGATCTTTCTAAGACATGCTTACCACTGAGCAAATGAATGAGTTTAAAAATTGTAGTGAAGGATTGGAAATTAACAAAAAATGAACATAAGGTATTGTGAATGAATGAATGTGGTAAATGAATGTTGCGTTAGATGATAATGGATATTGTGAAAAATGGATGTTTAGGGGCTTAAAAAAACAAGAATTCTTGACAAAATTGTTGCCCTCTTAACTTACCTAAAATTGGCGCATGTTAACTGCCGTTAGAAGTCAGCGACAGTTAACACACACTGAGTACCAGCGCATGTTAATTCATGTTGGATACCAAGTAGTAGTTAATTGTTGTTGGGGTTAATTTTAAAATATCGTGGTAGAAATGAGCAAAAACGTAAAGAGCAATTTTTTGGGGGGAATGGGTCATGGCACTACTAGAAAAAGCAAAATTAGCGAGGGAAATTAGTGACGGAAAAAATAAAATTCCTCACAAATTCCTTAGTCGCAAAATTTAGTGACGGAATTAGAGATGGATTTCACGTTTTCTCTCACTAAATATCCCTCACTAATTTTTGTTTTTTTAGTAGTGTGGTGTCAATTCTCACTGCCCATTAGCAAACGTTCATCCAAGGGGTTCTATTCCCATATCTTTGTATATGCAAAGAAAATATTCTCATTTGTACGACCTCAAATGGGGGAGTAAATACGCTATGCCCTGCTAACAGAGGAAATTTTTAAATTGTAATAGAGTTGGATGGAATATAATTTTGAGTGTTAATTGTTTAAATTGTCCTTGTATTATACACTATGTTTGAAAAATGACTGTAAAATAAAAAACATATTTTAATCTTGTAATTTAAGATTGTTCATATTTTTTTTAGGCCAAATACCACTTTTGGTCCTTTTAGTTTGACAGAACTCCCAAGTTAGTCCTTTAAGTTTCGAAAGTTTCAATTAGGTCCTTTTAGTTTGACAGAATTTTCAAGTTAGTCCTTTAAGTTTCAAAAGTTTTAAATAGGTCCTTTTAATTTGACATAATTCCCAAATTAGTCCTTTGAGTTTCAAAAGTTTCAAACTAAAAGGACCTATTTGAAACTTTTGAAACGGTGACGGTGAATAGTTTATCAACTAAAAAAACATATTTGAAACTTTTGAAACTTAAAGGACTAACTTAGGAATTCTGTCAAACTAAAAGGACCTAAGTGAAACTTTCGAAACTTAAAGGACTAACTTGGGAATTCTGTCAAACTAAAAGGACCAAAAGTAGTATTTGGCCTTATTTTATCATATAATATACACGTAGTCTAAAAAAGTGACCGATATGTTGAATTTTTTCATGATTTTTTCAGACATGTTTATGACGTTAAAATATGGATTTACACATAAAATTAGATTTTTTCGAGTAGGGACAAATTAATTATGAATTTTTATTCTCCATAATTATGAATTTTTTAAACAATTTATAATTAATTTGTATCTCGTTTAAAAACTGTCAAAATTTATTGTGAAGGTTCTTCTTATATTCTAACCATGCTTGCAAAATTAGAGAACAAAATTTAACATGTGATTATACGCTTACTAGGAGCAAAATTTCTATTTTGCATATTTTGATTGAAAAATAAAAATAAATTGAAACGTCTTCAAAATGCTATGAAACTTTGTAGATCATTTTTATGTATATTTATAGACGTCTCTGCAAACAATGAGCTCAAAATTCTATTTATAAGTCCAAATTTTCGTTGTTTTGTTTTTTGAGCTTTTGACGCTTTAAAAATTCATAATTAATTTGTCGCTTGTCGAAAATTTTTAATTTTGTGCAAAGCCATATTTTAACGTTCTTAACATGCCTCTAAAAAATCATTAAAAAAAAATTAAATCTCTTGGTTTCTTTTTAGGACTTGATGTATATTATATTGTCATAAATAATAAGAATCTCAAATTACAGGGTCAGAACATATGTTTTTTATTTTACAAAGTCATTTTTTCATACTTCGCGTTTATTACAGGGTCAATTTTAATAATTAACCCTAATTTTAAAGATAATAGGGATAAGTTAAACTAGACTTTTGACCCGTGCGACGCACGGGTCTTGTCGACTTTAATAAAAACCAATGAATAATCTTTAATCCGTAAGATCATGGGTCGATCAATAAACGCAAGTTAAATTTATTAGAGATACAATATTACAATCAAATTTGTCTTACCATGTCCTTCAATAACACTTGAATCTTATCAAATTTTACATTTTAGTTTTGAAAAACTAATCAATTAAAGACTGTTATTTTATTTTATTCCAATATATTATTGGGGCATTATCTTCTCATTTTTTTGAAAAAAAAATTATAAAGAAAAAAGAAAAGGTAAAAAGAATACAATATTATATTGTTGCACGGGTAAATTTTATTTATTACTTTTATAGTTAAACATCAAAAATTGACTTGTAATAATTGTTTTATATTTCTACTAACATGAAAAACAAAGTCACTTCAATTGCTCTAAAAAGAATAATTACACTTTGATATTTACTCAAAGTAATAATATATTTTTCCAACCAAATACATATCAGATCTGCATTTATCACATAATTTAATAATAGAAGAGATCTTATACGTCTAGAAGTCCTAACTCAACTGACAAATGTCGAAATTGTAAGGCCGGACGTCATGACCCGGGTTCGAACCCGAGACCTCACAATCTGTGTGAGTTTAATTTCAGTGGTTTACTACTTCATTTAAGACAAAAAAATTAAAGACAGTCTGTGTGAGTTTAATTTCAGTGGTTTACCACTTCATCTAAGACAAAAAAAAAGAGATCTTATACATTGTATTAATTATTTTGAAGATGTAATTGGTTGAAGAGCCGTGTATTTTTCAAGGGGTATATTAATAGATGTGATTTAACGCCATTCATGGTTCCTAACAAAAAATTTTGAATTTCAAATTGAAGAAGTGTTGGAAGGAAATACATAATTAGGGTTAGCACTTACCAATTAATGCGGATCATTTGGAGGGAATTTTCTAAGTTTAGTTGTTGCAAACCTAAAAAAAAGTCTACAAAAACAATAGATATATACAAACAATGACACAATAGGATAGGAATGAAAAGTTCATCAGTGAGGAGAAATATTAGAGATTGCCGCTTTTTAGAGGGAATTTGTTATGTTAAATTGGTGCGCTGCATTTTAGATGCAAATTTTTAGGTTAAATTGCTGCTAACCTAATGCAGCATTCTAGAGGGAAATTATTAGGTTACGTTGCTGCAGACCTAACAAAATTAATAAATAAGGATTTTTAAGACCTCGTATTTGAAGAAGTTTTACTTCAATGGATTAATTTTTTTTTAGAGGACTCCATTTCATTAATATTACTTATTTTTTGTTACAATTTTTGACTATTTTTAAGGATTCATTAAATAAATATTTCAAATTTGAAATTGTTGAATGCATTTAATTATTGTCATTAATTATGAAAATCTGATTTTAAAATATTAAATGAAAATCTAATCAGTTTTAAATTTTTTCATTAACTTTCATTTTTCTTTGGATTGACTAAAAATTTAAATTTATACTTTAATTTTCTTTAAAATTATTCATTTCAAAAATTTTAATTTTTATAAAAGAAATTATCATATAATTCCTTAAATAATACTTCCAAATGTCTATTTAAGAAGAATATAATATGTTTTAGAAAATTATATAAAAATAAATAGATATCGTAATTAAAATTAAATAAATTCTATTCATGGATATGTAATATATTAAAATTATAATTTTGAACGTTGAATGTTTCTCCATTTTTTAAATTTAATTTAGTTATTCATTTAGAATTGACTGATTTTTTTTTGAAAAAATTAGAATTGACCGAACTGGTTATTTTTAAAATTATTCTAAAATTCAAATTATTATTGAAATTGAATGCAAAATTGTGCCGAGGATCAATGTGTGGCCTTTGTTTAGACCTTCATTTAACATAATATTTGAAAGTAACGAAGAAAAAAATAATAATTTGAACATGAGTATTGTGGTTAAAAATTCACCAATGGTGTTTGAGTTTGAATCAGACTTTTGCGTATACTATACAATGTCCCTACAAACTAATTTAAAATCACGGGGTCGTGGGGACTAACATCAGATATACAATGTGCAATTTATAAAGCCTTAATTGATTAAAATGTTTCAACGCATGAAGCCAAACCGTGTTGAAGAAAATATAAACATATCATTCATTGATGAAGCAGATTAAAATTACATCCGTAATTGTTTCATAATAACCTATTTTGCTTCTTGGTTTGAAATCATGTTTGAAAATTTTAGTACATCAATATGGAAGATGTCAGTAATTAACGACACGCATTATATACTTTAAATCAATTTAGGAAGACAAAGATATTTAAGCACAAATCAAGCAGTGCATACCTTCCATACAACTTTCAATACTTAGCTATTGTAATTATAATTCAAATAATAAAGTAAAATTAATATGCATCAGATATTTCTTTCCTTATTCATAAAGATATTTGACTTAAATATTTTTGTATTTTTTTATTTTAGATTAAAATATTTGCGTTGACTCAATTATTTTTTAAATAAAAAACTCTTCATATTTTTACCAAAAAAAAGAAGAAGCTCTTCCTATATAAGTTCCTCTATTCACCAAATAAAAAAACCACAACCTATCCGACATTAGTCCAACATAAGATTTAGTTTGCTATCCCTAATTTTTACCATGGCATCTGAATCCTCTAGCATCTCTTCCACTTCACGAGATCGAGGTGAATGTTCCTACTCAAAAAAAGTGGTGAACATGAAGGAGGTTGAACACATTCAATCCTCAAACTCAAACCCCGACAAACCCATTGATTTCATGAAGCTGTCAAAAGACGATTCAGTTCTTGTGTCAAAGGTGCAAGAGCACAATTTTTTCGGCCCCATTCAAATTGGTTCATCGTCTTGTTTTCCTAATGACAACAATCAAGGAAAAGATGAGAACGACAATGAAGAGAAGAATTCGGATTCAAGATCTTTTTCATGCTCCTTTTGTAAGAGACAATTTTCTACTTCACAAGCGTTGGGAGGACACCAGAACGCTCATAAGGCGGAACGTGCTTTAGAAAAGCAACGGAAACAAAGGTATGATGATGGTGCTTCAAGTTTGGGGCAATCTTACTTTAATGCTACTCTTTTTCGACCTTATGATTATAGGTCACTCGGGGTTAGAACCGAGTCAATGATTCAAAAACCACCTTATTTTAGCCCTAAGATTACCCCACACAGTTTTGGGTACCGTCATAGTGCTTTGTTGCAAGAGATCTTAAACCCTTCTCTTGTGTCATTGAGAAATATGAAGGGTGGTAACAGCGGGTTTGGAAACCTAGGTATTGGTGGTGCAAGTACTTCAAGGATTGAAGGTGGTACAAATAATAAAATTGGTGCTATGCTAAAATTAGGAGATTCTTCTACAAATATTGCTACAAGTTCAAACTCAAACATTGAAAAGCAAATTATTGTGGCTCCTACTTCTACCAAAGATGGTATTCAGGATCTATCAAAGTCTAACATTGAAGAAAAATCTTCTGATTCTGAATCATCTGAGCTTGATTTATCACTCAAGCTTTAAACAAGTTTTTATATTGTTTCCTTATGTCAAAGTATTTTTTAGAGACCTTATGTCAATGTTATTGTTAATTTGATTGCTACTCTATTATTATATATTATTATTATATTATATTATATTATAAATAATGACATTATTATTTATAATCGTGTTATGGATTGTACCTTATCTTTAAGGGATCTGGATTGTACCCTGATTAACGTTAGTTTGCTTATTCAAATTAACTGTTTAATTTGTTATCAATTGTGTGTATATATTGGCGAGACTAAAAAATATATTGGGCAGCCTTGAAGCAATGTATATTTTAATAAAACCATAAAAGGTAGGGGTGATCGGGTGTTCATGGATGTGAGTTAGTCGACTTGCGAATTCGGTGGTCCAAACCGATCTAATCCATTAATTAACCGAACTCAATCATGTATGTATCTAACTCGATCCAACTCGGTACAACCTGTAAAGTTTGGTTTGAGTATAATGGATCCAAGGTTTTGAACACGTATCGTGGATCCGCAAACCTAATCCGCTAGTATTGAATTATTATTTTAAAGTAAAAAAACTTCAGAAATATGTCTAATTTTTATCAAAGCTCAATTTCTTAAAAAAAAAAAAAAAAAAAATATAAACCCAACC
>Ga0228711_1010486_pt1 | contig 12166 bp, 5 predicted proteins | sample MedpolnodulmetaG_2_FD_177996 | JGI IMG/M metagenome (GOLD analysis project Ga0228711, IMG submission 177996) | Root nodule microbial communities from Medicago polymorpha collected in Santa Monica, California, United States - brown nodules | ecosystem: Host-associated > Plants > Roots > Nodule...
GAAACAAAACAAAATCAATAAAGAAATGCCTTATTATTTATATATTCACAATATATATTTATATCAATATCATGATACAAAGCCAAACCCAATCAATATAGATTGGCTATTAGGGATTACTTCAACATGAGAGCCTCATGATTTAAATATCACATCAAGCACTTTTATCTACTCGATGTGAGACTCCTAACATTGCCACACCCTATAAGAGCCAACGTCCACAGCGGCTTTCACTTTATCGGCACTGAGTCGATGGTAGCCCTTTCGTTTTTGGCAGCTACACCCACCTATCAGTATTTGGTGGAACACCTTAATCTAGCACATAGGTAGCCCTTTCTGTGGAGTTACAATTGGTGCTTTCATTGAAAGTTGGACCACGGAAAGGGTAAAATATAGGTTGGATTAAGATGCTCCACCAAATACTTATAGGTGAGTGAAGGCGCCAAAAAGGAAAGGGATACTATTGGGTCAGTGTCGATAGAGTGAAAGTCGATGTGGACGTCAGCTTTTAAAGGGCTTGGCAATGTTAGGAGTCCCACATCGAGTAGATAAAAGTGCTCGACGTGGTACTTAATCCATGAGGCTCTTCCACCTAATGGACTAGTCTTTTGGGTTGGCTCTCCTCATGGGCTTAAGTCCTAACATAGATCAACGAAAATTAGAAATGAGTCAGAATTTTTAAGGTAAATGTATTTGTTTCGGTTACAAAGCTAAACAAAACAAGAAGAAAAAAAAAACAAAGCAAAACCATAAAATCACAAGCGCAAAAACTATTCTCTAGATAAAAAAGTTTCAGCTACGTCCATCTTGAGGAGGTTGAGAAGATCTTTCGGTGGGGTATCATGATGGAAGAAATTTTTCTCATATTTTTATCTACTAATTTGATTTCTGAGAATTGTTTCATGAGAAGAAAAGAAAAGAAAAATCAAGGGGAGCCTACGCGATCAGGAAAACGCTCCCAACAGCTCTTTACTTACACTTGATCACCAAGCATCTCTACATCTATAAATACAAGAGGAAATGAAGGATTAATGCAAGAGTTTGAAAAGCAAACATATTCTTACATAAGTGAAATCATGACTACACATAAACTCTTCACAAACAACAAACTTTAAGCTCGCTCGCTGTATCTTTAGATCATAATCATTTGAGTTTGTTCATTAGAAACTCAAACATGAGTTGAGAAACATCTTTGATCCAAAATTATCTCATCATACAAATTGTATTTAGTTCTCAAGTCTATTTGTTACAATAGTTTGAGAAAGAATTATACTAACCTTTCTTATGTCAAGCAAAGAATTGTAAAAGTCTGCTAATGTTGATAATATATAGTGTAAGAGACTGATCCGATGTGATCAAGAAAATATAGTGCTACTCATAAGCTTCTGATAGCAGGATATGATAGTGAACAATCTCACACGAAGTCTGAGGAACTGAAAGTAGCTGCTTTGTGTGAACCAGGATAAATCTCTTGCATGATCTTCTTACCCTTATCCTTTTATTATTTGTTTTTAAAAAAACACTACTCACAAACTATCACTATCATAATTTCAATTAATAACTTATCTAGAATATTTTGGTCCTAATTAAATATAACTACTTAATGTTTCTATTAATCCATAACATTCTGGCCCTTAATTAATCATTAATATTGTTTTATCATTCTGCCACTAAATTAACCATATAACTGATATCCATAACATTCTAGTCTTTAATAAAGCAACTTCTTAATATCTAAGACATTACACACTTAATTTATCAATAATTTTGTTTTATCATTCTACGTCTAAATCAACAATATAACTTTTATCCAAAACATTGGTCACATCATTTTTTACTTTAATCTTTTAATTTAACTTATCTATTTTTTTAATTATTACTTTATAAAATAATATTAATTTATAAAAAATAATAAATAAAAATACACTTGAAATGCTAGCTCATTTGTAAGAGTTTACTCTTATAACTTCATAGTAATGCAAAGTTCAAATTCCCCGCATGGATGATGGAACGTAACGAGAGGTATACTATTAAACTGGTTATAAACTTTCTATGATGGAGTTGGTACACAACGATCGGTTCCATGTTGAAAGAGAGTGACATAGAATCTGGAAGGTGAATTCCCCTTATAAAGCACGTAATTTGTTATGGAGGATTTGCAATGGGTGTGTCCCGACGCGTCTCTGACTACAATCACGGCATGTACAATGTGAGGTGATCTGTCCCTAGTGTGATACAGTTGTTGAGGATGATTAGCATGCTTTTGTGGGTTGTACGGTGGCGCGTGATCAATAAAAATCCCCCCTTTTCATATTTTTTTTAAATTAAAAAGAGACAAAAGTGTTTTAACCAGCTTGTGAAGTTTGGTCTCTATATACAACTATGTTTATCTTATCTTATTAAATAGACGGTTCAAACTAGAAAAAAAATTCACCATTTCCACCCTATCACAATCGCGCGATCAAAACAAAGTAACACAATGCTCTCATTCATCCATTCCCGCGGAAGATTTATTAGTTAATTTGTCGTAATATGAGTTACAAAGCTAGCTAGCAATTAGAAATTTCATGTAGTTAATTAATTGGACTTTTGTTCATTTATCAATCAATCATTCTATACAATGCATTGTATCATAATCCGTCCTATAAATACCTTGCTTGGCAAGCAACCAACAACAAAAACACAAAACCCCTAAATCCTCTAAGCAAGCAAGGTTTTCATATTAATCCATAATTAAATAACAACCATGTCAACTAAATCCTTCACCATATTCATCCTTGCTAATGTGTGTCTATTGATGACAACAACATCAATAGCTCAGTTTGTCATCGACACAAGTGGTGAACCCGTTGAGGATGACGAGGAATACTTCGTCAGGCCAGCTATCACCGGCAATGGAGGACGTTTCACTTTAGTCCCCATAAATGACGCGTGCCTTTTGCATGTAGGTCTTGAGAACGCGGACTCGTCACCTGGTTTGGCTGTGGTATTCTCTCCTTTTGCGCCCCATCATGATGACGATGAGGTGAGGCTTAATAGAGACTTAAGAGTGATATTCCAAGCTTCCACGGCTTGTGGACTGTCAACCGAATGGAAATTGGGTGAGAAAGATGCAACGAGTGGAAGGAGGTTCATTGTCGTTGGAAGAGATAGTGGTACAGTTGGATCAAACTTCTTTAAGATTGTGGAAACTGCAATTAGAAATATCTATAACATCCAATGGTGCCCTACAGAAGTGTGCCCCAATTGTAAGTTTGAATGTGGGACTGTTGGTATTGTTCGTGAGAATGGTAAGATTTTGTTGGCTCTTGATGGCACTCCCCTTCCCGTTGTGTTCCAGAAAGAATAATCTGAAGGATGATGAAACTTTGTTTTTAGTGGTCATGTGCTTATGCACTCTTGTTGTTTTCTTGTTTACCAATAAATATGGGAGCCATGCTTCACTTTAATTACATGTATTTTATCATAGAACAAAGCTTCGAATGGTTATGTGTATTTTAAAAAGAAAATTGTGTATGCTATCTTTACTATAGAAAAGTTGTTCTCACAATAAATAAATTACGGATCATCCTATCTTTATCCCCTCTTTAATTAAAATTTATCAATTGATTTTTAGATTGAAGAAGTGTGATAGAATACCACCTTCTCACTCCTACTTACCCGCTACAAATGGATAGTATTTAGCCTCAAAAGAGAGAAGAAAAGAAGGAGAAGGAGGGAACGGTTTGATAGCAATTATTTTGCAAGTATACCAAATCATTGATAGTATGTAAAGATTGTGGAGAAGCTCTGATACCATCTTAAAAATTGTGGTTGAACTTAAAATAACTCCACAAAATCGGCTTATGAGATGGAGATTACTCCTATTTATAAACACATTATCTGACCATTTTTTATTTAATCCGAGACTCTTTAACAACAATCAAATATTCTTGTACTGATTGTAAAGAACATTCTGAGTAGGGTATATCAAAGTGTCACTAAAAGAGTCAGGAATATGCTGAAATAAATTAAAGTAAAATACTTTTAGGTGTCCAAAATCCAAAAAGGTATGCCAAAATAACCATAATATTTTATAAAAACTCAAAATGTATTAATAAAATATATAGTAATACAATTGAGGAGGCTAGGCTAAAACTCAGTTATAAAGAAACAGCTGCAAATCTATAAACCCATGTGCTAGATCTATACAAAAAGGAAGAATAAAATAGGAAGTGCAAACCACTAAGAAAGCTAGCGAAGGTTTTTGTGATAAAAATAAAGAAGAATGAAAGGATAAAATTATCCTTCATGGTTAGAAAATTGAATTATGACTTAAAATCATGGATTTTGTTTTATTTTTATTTTAATATTTCACTTTATATTTTAAAAATGGTCTTATGCTTAATTTTGATGCAATCTGTCCAAGGTGTAAATATAATTTAACAAAATGGTTCTCATGTTATATTTAAGAATGCAGTTTATCTAATATAAGTTGAGTTTGTCTAACATGTGCAATTTTACACATGTTAAAACAACTAATAAAATGTATAAGTTTCAAAGCAACGTTACTATTTTAAACTTCTTAACATGTGTAAATTTGCACATGATAAGTTTTATGCCTTCAAAAGTTTTTAATGGATCCGTCTTTAGAGCATTCAATTTTCTATAACGAATGATCATCACTACTATAGTATGCCTGCCATATCGAATGCAGGTTTTCTCCTCTACTGAAGTTTCAACGATATACCAACAAGGATTGGGTCTAACTCAAGGGTTTAATTTCTCATATTAGGGAGAACGATTCTGAGTAGAATCGCTCCCACATTTATTAGACTCCGCTCAAGTGTGACTTGAACAGAATTACAGCCAGTGTAACAAAAAGTAAAAAACCTTTTGCAATATGAGATGACCTGCCACCAATCTAAAAGCTCAACATCTCAATTCACATATTGACACAGGGTGCAGTAATGCAGCCATTGGAGATCATGTCGGCAACAGTCACATGGCTGGAGACCATAAAATTGAAATGTATAATTTCAGCTCCTGTGTAATGTTATCAAAACCAATATTAGCACTGAAGTTTACTCAAATGAAGAAGCTTGTTGATGCTCCAATTACACTTTTCCCAGCTGAAAATTTTGTAGACAATACTGTCACTCTTGTTCCATAAGCACTATAGTTTATTTTAACTTAATGAAAAATCTAAATCCTATCTCTAATTTATCCTGTTTTTATGGTTTCAAACTATTCTGAAGTTATTCCACATAGATACACAGATTGCTAGCTTATCCTATAGTTTTGCATTAATTAAGAGTACTATGCTATATTTCAACAATGCAATGTAACTGGAAATTAAAGAGAAAGGTAAAATGGAAAAATATACAGAAAAAAGGACATAACTGAGGAGAATGTAATTGCAGTTACTTTTACCTGCAATAATTTGCTTGGGATTTTCTATCTAAATTACATGCATTGACCCAATTAGTAAGTCGGGACTCTCCGAATAAACCTCAAACAAACTTTGAGTACAATAAATCGAATTTATATAGATTAAAAAACAATCCAAACTTTGATGTTGTAAATATACACAATCAACTTTCTTTATTAACAATTGAATGTCGTGCATATAATTACAAGGATAGTGATCAAAAAGTTAAAAATGAAAACCTAAACCCATCTAAAGTTAATAAGCGTCACTCCCTTCAATTCTGGGCTAGCATAGTAGGTTTCAATCTCATGAACTTCAAGCCTAGGACAAACTGTACTGAATGCCCCTTGAATACCTGTGACTGTGAGTGGCAACAGCTACTGCTGCAGCACCGACTACACCAATATGAGACTGTGCATGCAGCAGATTTGTATCAATAGTTACATGATCATTTAGGTTATTGTTATTGCCTCGCCGACGGTATGGGTTATTGTTCAAATCAGAGGTTGGTGTGGCCTGTAAGTTGGACTGCTGGGTTCTAAAGTGACTCGAGACTGCTTGAGTAGTATTTTGGTAAACCATCCTTGGGTCGATAGAAGAGTATGCGATTCTTGCATCTTCATAGTGTAGAACTGGGCCTACTACTCTCCCTGGCTTAGCTGTGGCAACAAAAGAAAAACTGTTCAGCAATGTCAAATATAGACAGAAAACAGCAATATAAATAACATTGTAGTATCATATTGAACTTCATGTTGCAGAACCACTACATTAATGGATTTGTCTACTCTAAAGCGAACAATTTAGAAGTTACAACTTCCCTTTCTACTTGTAACTTATCTCAGTTGAAACAGTAGTTCCCTGGGAATTAAGAATTATTAATAGAAGTACTACTATTCAGTGTGCAATCTGGTTTACTGTTCCAGATTCTAAGTAAAGTTAGTGACTTCATATTTTGATGAATAAACGTTTGATGTTAAGTGAAGATTAATAACAAATCATGAATATATTGGAATATCAACCAATCCAAGATAAATTACCACTACATCATGTCTATGGATAATAATAGTAAAAGGAAGTTATCATCCATCCTCCAAAGCTACAAGATGCATATACAAATGTCAGAAAAATGCGTAGTCAAGCAGGTAGTTTTCTTCAAAATAAACTCAATTAGTGGGATGAGGCTTCTTGTTGATATGCTGCAAAATGTAATATTGGGATGGCTCTTTCTCCTAATATGCTACACATTTCACAGCTCAATCAAATTATTTTACATTGTGGGGTTTCTTAGAAGATCTAGGATTTGCTTTGTGGTGTTTCTTAGTAGTTTGATCCATCCTCTTCAGATCAGATTAAGAACATCTTACCATCCACTTGTTTTTGGAAGGTAAAAGGAATGTCAGGATCTTTCCAAGGGTCCGTTTGGCAAGACACTTTTTTTGAGCTTATAGCTTATGTCTTATAAGCTCGTATGATTAAAAAAAAACTGTTTGGTAATGTCACTTTCTCATGAGCTTATAGCTTATTTTTATGAGCTTATAGCGTTTTTAGTTAAGCTAATTAATTCAGGTAGCTTATAACTTATCATCTTTCAACTCAATTTTACTCCTGCAATTTTAATTGGAAAAAATTAATATCAATTAAATGTACCATTTTTTATGTCATTTCATATTTATAAGCTACTTCAATCACTAATTTTACCAAACACTACAAATTCAATCAGTTAGCTTATCCGTTATCAGCTATAAGTTAGATCATAAGTCATCTGCTATAAGTTAGCTTATCACCTATCCGCTAGTTTTTACCAAATAGAGCCTAAGTGTACTTTTTTTACATGATTGTGCATATTATAGTTTGAACTCATATACCTGGCACCCGTGGTGGAGGCTGTACACCCCTTATTTGATTTCCAGAATTTTCTGCGGCTGCTCTCAAACCCTTAGATGTATCTTCTACCATTTTCTTGTTCTCACACAAAGCAAAAGTTGACCGGTTACATGGAACAACTGCACTAGAGTGAACAGTGGACCTGCAAAAGAGGAATGATTGTATTAACATACCACGAGAAATATCGAGGTACAAAACTCTGACAAACTCAACATGTAATCAAAACTTCAATAACCAGCAACTTAAATACATCAAGGGGAAAGGTTACCATGTTTGGTTCTTATTGATCCTACCTTGGAAGGGAGACGTGCTTTCTTTCAGGAGCAAGCACTGGCCCACTTTTTCCATCATTTTCCTCAAGATAAGCAAATTGCTTCCTCAATTGATCAATTGCACTGCAAGGGGCATAAATGCATAAATAATATGCATTGCACATAAACATTCATTACACATGCATCAATAACAACATCAGCGGAAAGAGCAATCGGGATAGAGTATAATCAATAGAAGTGTATATTGACCTAGGATAGAGGAAATTGGCGCCTTCAGTTCCATTCATGTAATCTTTGAGCAGTTGAGGATGATATTCTAGTATTTCCCGATATACTAATTGTCTAACATCATCCTTTGTTAACCGTCTCCTCTCAAACTCAAATTCCAATTTTGAGATTGGCTTACACGAAGGCTCTCTCTCAACTTTTGCCAAGCCCTTGAAGTAAGGATCAGCCAGTGCCTGCCAACAGAACATGCAGAATGGATTCTATCGGGTATATAGTGAACAAAAAGACAACTTTTCATGATGGTTCTTGAAATACCCTCAAATAGATACTCCATTTGGAATTAATTAAAAGCAAAAAACAGGTCATATTTGGTGCAATCAAATATTAGCAAAAACCAACTTATTGACCTTATTTAATGTTATTATTCTAAAAATATCCTTTAGTTAATGTTATCATGGAACATGTTCCCAAAGAAAAGTAAATGAAGAGAGAGGGTGGTTTGTAGAATAAAATTATATTTTTTATTACATTGAAAAAAATTAAATGATGTTTTCTAGCACTCTTAATAAGCATGCAGTTTGCTATATTTTCTTATATATGATTCCAGAGGGAGTATTTCCTAGATGGGTCTAGAGGTAACACGTTACACTATAGATGAACATATACCTCTTCTGCAGTTGGCCGATTCTTTGGATCAAATGCTAGAAGCCTTTGCAAAAGGCGAAGTGCCAATGGATCAGCATCTGGAAATTTCTGTTCAAATGGCACAGGAAGTTTCTTCCGCATTCCCATCAAGTACTTCCTAGCATTATCATTTCTAACCTGCAAAATTTACAAAGGAAGTGTCAAATACTAGTTATATAGAAACTTAGTTTCATGAAAGAAGACATTACGAACTATCTACAAATTAAATCCAATGAAATAGATAAATAAGGTAAGAGAAGTTCATACTCCTGCAATAGTTTCAAGTGATGGTGTCCCAAGAAGGTCGGTAATCAAATCTAACTGATGCACGACACTTTTACCAGGAAACAGTGGCTTTCCCAATAGCACCTCAGCAAAAATGCATCCAATGCTCCATAAATCAATTGCTGGTGTGTACTGCAAACAGCATGCCAACAATATCAGAAATTTAAAAGAAAATTACACATCCAACCATACCATTCAAAGGGAGACAGACGAATAAACCAGTACATTTATCTGTAGAACAGATAATTCAATATCCGGGAGAAATCAATAGTCTTACTCTAATAGAGCACACAGAAGACATGTGATACAAGAAATAAATGCAACAGCAAGGCATATTTCCACCATTGAACGTTCAACATACTATGATTGCCTGTAAGGATAGAATATATACGATTTATGATTTCTTGTTCAAATATAGTTTCCTATGTGTTTCTCCCTGCAGGTGTCAGATTATTTTTACTCAACTTTTTACTAAATGCCTACTTGATTGGGTAAAAATATACAATATTTTTATATCGCATAACTCAGCATCAAACATGGCCATGTCACTCTCAACTCCACAGCTCCAACTTAAAACCACAATACCATTTTAGAATCTCTCTTTTAAATAAAATTTATGTTTATAACCATCAACTAATGTATGTCAAAGATTGGCATGACTGGAAGGGTGGAACCAAGTAGAATAAAACAGAAAACATGGTTCCATTCCATCAAACATAGAAGTTTGTATTTTTAAGCAGTAGTAAGTCTTTCAGAGTCTCGGAACCAGATGGAAATGACAACATCTAGTTCTCCGAGAGGTACAGTGGACAGGGCAACATAAAATTTAAGAATCCTAGGGATAAAGCACATTAACAAATGAACACTAAAATCATTAGAATCCTAGCAAGACAAAGTAGCCACACAGATTAAACTAGTGTTTGTAGTATTTCATGTCTTGATAACAATATCAATGAAGCTGATTGTTTCTGTGTTATAGTGTTGATGGACCCATACCAAATAGGTCAAGAAAAACAATATTCATATCATGTCATGGAAGAATTAGAGATATACATCTCCTAGCTAGGCTAATACCTTAGAAGCAAATGATCCACAAAGCTCTGGGGCTCTATACCATCTTGTAGCAACATAATCCTGCAAGAAGCGCCAAAATAAAGAGATGATAAACCTTCTTGCAACTGATTGCATAACCATTAAAACAGTCGTACTCTTGCAATTGTAAATGAAACTACATACCGTCCAAAATATTGATGTTGGGGCATCATTAAATGCAACTCTTGCAAGTCCAAAATCGCAAACTTTGAGTTTACAGTTTGCATTTGCCAATATATTCTTGGGTTTAAGATCTCTGTGGTACACATTAGCTGCAACCGAACATAGAGTTATTTAGAAAGTCGTTTAAAGCCACATTTTACAGCAATAACAAAAATCACAAATAATGCATATCAAGTCCAAAGAATGAAAAGAAAGACGGGATTATACCCGAATGCATATACTTCAATGCACGTAGCATCTGATAAAGAAAAAACTGATGGTGTTCACGGGTCAAGTCATCATTGGCTTTAATGACTTGATGGAGATCAGACTCCATAAGCTCAAAGACCACATAAATATCTTTAAACTCTCTCTTTGACGGCGGCAACATGATCCTCTTAATATCAACAATATCAGGGTGTCTTAAAAGCCTCAGCAACTTAACTTCACGAAGGATTCTAACGGCGTCAGAAATATGCTCAAAGGCATCCTGAATCTTCTTAATTGCAACCTTTTCGCCAGTGTGCGTGTCAATTGCTGCACAAACAACTCCATAGCTACCCTTTCCAATAATCTCAATAATCTTGTATCTGTTAGCTTCCCCATACTCGGTGAAAAACTCTAATTCTTTGGAGTCCTGCAAGTTATTAACTCTAAAATTTCAATGTCTGTACAATTCAGTCAGCTAAGCACAATGTTTCAAGACAAAAACAAATCAAAATCTACTAACCAAAACCTTTCTTTTTTTTGTTTGTAAACAAAGTGGCAAACACCACTAAAACTCACACACACAACTGCGAGTTCCAGGTTCAAAACCGAATAAAGGTATCCAGCCTAACAATTTCGACATTATGAGCCTCACAGACTAACCAAACCTTTATAGAAAGATATAATAGTGGACCAAAATGTTTATTTGAATTTTGACCAGAATGTTTATTTGATGGGAAATGCTAATCAGTGCCCCATGTACCGGCTAAGGAATCAAATATAGTAGTATTTGCATTGAAAGTTGTGTAATCAATGCATTAAAAGCTTAAAAAGTGTCTTTTATGACTTAAAAATTCCTCTTTTGGCTTCCTTAACCGGTGTCCCGGTTAACATGACCCTTATTTGAATTCTAAGGCATAAAAACGAGTAAATAATTATTCTAAACAAATGAATAGCCTTAATAACATGTAAACATTGTAATGATTAAGTTTGATGTATGAGTCAAACATTATCCTTAGCACAAAAAATATAAGTAATCTAAGTTTTTTTACAGTTAAAATAATTATTCTGCCAAATGATAATCATTACACACGTTCACAAAACAGAGCCAAATGATTGATAAAATCTAATAAAAAAATAAGATCAGAAGAAAACAAAAAAAAACGTCAAAACCATTAATTTTGAACGGTTAAATATTAAAAAATTCATCATTTTGTGCCATCCCATGTTCATATTTTCATTATAACGTAACATTTCTTGAATTAGAGAGAGAATAAGACCTTGAGCTGCTGAATTTTCTGCGTCATTGTTCTCCTCTTTTATCAAAAAGCAGAAAAAAGCTTTTTACATTGAAGAGAGAGACCGAAATTAAACGGAGAAGAACCAAAATTTAAGCTTCGAATTGACGGATATCAAAACGAATTCGAAGCTTGGAGATTGGTCCTTCTCCGATGAGGATAATGATGAAACCCTAGAAGAGAGAGAAACCAGAAGCGACGAGAGAGAGATATGAAATGAAATGAAAGAGATTTGTGAACCGAAGAAGGTGACAGAGAATTTTGTCGGATTATTGTTTTGTTTTGTTTTTTTAATAATTTGAAAAGTTGTTTATTTATGTGGCTATGATTTTTTCTTTGTACCTGAAAAATATAATATTAGTTCTTTTAATACCGACACATTTTGATATTTTCTGATATTTCCGTTTCATGCTCAATGGTAGTTGTTGAGTTTGTAGTATTCTCACTCCTTCATTCATTCATTATAAACTCACTTTCTATATTTGTTTTCAAACTTCACATACATTAATGGTTTTATTTACAAAATTATATTGATTAAATTTATTAGAGTAAATTACCCTTCTCTCAATATTTAAATTGCACTATCTTCCTCTGGGTAAAATATACACACTTTTCATTTTGAAAAAATCTTGAATTACATTTAT
>Ga0228711_1010489_pt1 | contig 12164 bp, 6 predicted proteins | sample MedpolnodulmetaG_2_FD_177996 | JGI IMG/M metagenome (GOLD analysis project Ga0228711, IMG submission 177996) | Root nodule microbial communities from Medicago polymorpha collected in Santa Monica, California, United States - brown nodules | ecosystem: Host-associated > Plants > Roots > Nodule...
TAAATTAAATAGTGTTAATATAGTAAAATTAAGCAAAGAAGTTAGGTTAAATCTAGGGCAAAATTTTGCGTTCGGGTTAACTTTAAGAAATAAGAGAAGAGATAAAAAAAATAGGTTTGTTTTGTTTTTCATAAAAAATAGGGTAATTAGTTTAGTTTAGGTTTCATAAAAAAATAGGGGAGGATTTTCTTTTGTTTTTAATTTAATAAAAAATAGGTTTGTTTTGTTTTTAATAAAAAATAGGGTAATTAGTTTAGTTTAGGTTTCATAAAAAAATAGGGTACGATTTTATTTTGTTTTTAATAAAAAATAGGTTTGTTTTGTTTTTCATAAAAAATAGGCTTGTATCATATTAAACATATATGAGCGATCTGTTTTTTCAAAAAAATAGGAGCGATCTGTTTTTTCAAAAAAGTAGGAGCATTTGAAAATAACATTTTGATTAAATTAAATAGGGTTAATACAGTAAAATTAGACAATGAAGTTAGGTTAAATCTAGGGCAACATTTTGCGTTCGGGTGAACTTTAAGGAATAAGAGATGAGAAGGAACAGGTAAAAAAACAAGTAAAGAACTTGGCTGCTTCTGCAATTTTTCATAATATCTCAGAGTTTGATATGCTGGGGAAGAATCTACCAACAAACCCTTTAAGCTCAAATTTGTAGCGCACTTAATTGAAGACAACTTTGTGTCCTATGTTTCATTTTATTCTTTTTCTTTGTCGACGTATTTCAATGGTTTTATGAATATTAGGTTTACTATGTTGTCATCTATGTTGTGCACTATGTTTCCTATCACATGGTTGTGAATTGTGTTATCATTTTTTGCGTTGAATGGTACACCAAGTTATAACATGTGTATTTTGAATTTTGGCCTCAGTTGAATTGCATAGGCATTAAACTTAACAATGATGTATCTTGCAACTTCTCTAATCAAATTTAATCTTATTAATTTTCATTTATAATACATTGCCCACTTCAAATTGCTAATTAATCCTATGAAAGTGATTGTGAACTTTGTTGCAAGGTTCACCATGCTATGTTAATCTCCTTGCTGAATTTTTTAAGAACTCTCAAAACATACTTTTACGATATATTTTATACATCCTCAAAGTTGACAACATGCTTCCTTCAAGTTCCCTTCTGATTCAGTGTGCTAAATTAGGCCTTCGTATAGAAAGAGAATCTAAAATGTCACGAAGAAACTATTGCGAAAATAATGCAACTGTAGGTAGTTCATATAACTGAAAATTTTCATGGATTCGAGAAGAAGAAAAATAAATTACAACAAATTTGAGATCTTTTGGGATTTAACATGCATTTTCTATCGACTCTATTTTATGTCTTATTCATCATGCCATCTTGATTTGTGACATACTTCTTGATGTTGTTGTTATTAGCTTGGTATATTGATCGTGTTTGGTTGATGACCTCAATCAGGGTTGTCATGTCTGATTGAAAACACCTAAGTATAAATTTCAATTAAACAGTACTTCGAACATTTGTAAGCATGAAAAATAGAATGAATATTTGTACTAAAAAATTATGACATTAAAATTATAAGTTTGAGCTATTAAACTTTGCTTTGGCCTACTAGTAAGAATGATTTTTACGAACTATTTTTGAAGGAGATTTTTCTGAAATGTTAATTTTTACTCTTAAAAAAACGAAAATTTCATTTTGATTAAAAGTGTAAATATTGATATAAATAATTTTAGTCAATATAATATAATTTTGTATCTTTTTGAATGACACTAACAATACAACATTCCTATAAATAATTTTATCTAAAAGTATAATTGAAAATGAAAAACTCAAAATCATGTATTCTCGTTATATATATATATATATATATATATATATATATATATATAGATGGGGAGGTGGTGGTGATTTCAAGGACGTCAACTATATATATATAGATGGGGAGGTGGTGGTGATTTCAAGGACGTAAGTTGACTCAAATACAGTGCACAAAAGAGTTTTGAAAGCAAATGCTAGTCGTCCCGCAACATTACAAGGGCGCAAGTTTTTTTCGATAAGGGGCCAACACGACTATGTTTGTTGACCTGCACTACAACTCGACTCAAACGCAATAAAGATTTCGAGGACGTAAGTCTACCCAAATTTAATGCCACAAAAGAGTTTTATAAGCAAATGTTAGTCACCCTGTAGCATTACAAGAGCACAAGTTTTTCCAAAAATGGACAAACACGGCTATGTTTATTGACCTGCACTGCAACTCGACTCAAATGCAACAAAGATTTCAAGGACGTAAGTCAACCCAAATTCAATGCCACGAAAGAGTTTTGTAAGTAAATGCTTGTCTCCCTGCAACGTTACAAGGGCACAAGTTTTTCCGAGAAGCGACCTACACGGCTTTTTGACTAGCCAAGCTAGCCACCTTACCATACCTAAGGGGAGAGAAAGATGGAGGGTTGCTAAGTAAGACAAACCTAAAAATATTAAGGTCCATTTGAGTTTATGAAAAATAATTTATGTAAATAAATAAACTTTTACATTGATTTATATGTTTTCTGTAACGAAAATTGTATTTTCAGAAACTATTTTTTATAAACTATATTAACAAATTTAAAATAAAGCATGAACATTTTTAATTTACATAAGTTGTTTCGGATAAGCTCAAAATCAACCTAATCTAAATGGATGTTAGCAAGCAAGTGTATTTCATTTGGGCAAAAACAACCATTTGTTACTATTCAAACAATTTTTCAAATGTTTTATTGAAAAATAAAAAATTAAGTGCAATTTATAAATTATCCTTTGTTTTAATTGGTTTGAATGGGGGCAAGTAATTCTTTTCTTCAAATGAAAAATGCACACTTGCTAACTTAAATCTTAATTATTTTTTTTAAGAAATTTTTTAATGTTTTTAAATATACAAATATCATTTCTCAATATATATATATATATGCATGTATTTACAAGACTGCACTTGTTGCATCATTCACTCTGTAACAATCACCCTCTTAGCATCTGAGGTACTTAGAGAGGAAAAACAAAAAATATAACAAGAAAGAGCTAGAATTTAAAAACAAAAGACAGCAAAAGGCCAAATGATCACTCCTTTTTAATGACTCTAGCAAGTTTTGTTGATGAGAGTTGAAATATCTTAACTCAACTGTTCATGAGGATGAACATATATTGTAGACTAGAGACAAATCAATCATTGGAAGTTCAATTTAAATTTGTCGAAGCTCTAAATTTTTAATGCAACTGATATTAATTAGCAAAATCATATCATAGAACATGCATATACAAAATAAACTTTACAAAGATAAACTCATTGTACTTATAAACTATCAAGAAAACACACGATACAATCCTTCAAGTTGAAACATAGTGCCAAAATATTTTTATAAATAAAATCACTTATCCGTTCATAAATTCGCAAATTCATTCCGAACATTTGTGGAAATATATGTGCTCATCTTCACAAATTCATTCCTTACTTTACCTTTGGCATTCTCAACACAATAACTCATAATCCATTTCATACATATAGGAATTTTATAATCACATCTACTGTCTTAGATATATATAGGAAGAAAAAACATATTCATCATATAGAAATTGTGTGAATCCATAATATAAACCAAGTTTTTTTTAGAAGAATGTGAACCATGTTATGCACAGAAAATAAGTACCACTTTGTAAATCTCAATTAGTTGAACTAAAAACACTTTGATAATGTTTTGATATTACAATATCATGAGGTATGTCTCCATGCCTTCATAATCAGGAGCATCTTGTACAAACACAATATCATGTATCTCTTGATTTTTTATTTTTTTATTTTTTTTATAAATAAAATGTATCTCTTCATTCTTATCTTAAAATATGAAACAACCCACTTGGGTTGGCCTAGTGGTATTGGCTTGGGATCTGGGATTGTGCTCCTCCTTGAGGTCTCAAGTTCGATTCTCTCCGGTGCCAATTTATGTAGGCTAATTTAGCTTCTTCAAAAAAACATCTTAAAATATGAAACCATTAGGAAAGAAGAAGATGAATACCTATTTGGAACAGCTTTTCGTTCACATTTATGGTGTCCCAAGACAATTTCAACGTGAAAATGTAGAAGCTGGAAAAAGAAGCATTAGGCTAGACGCACTTTAAATTGGTTTTCAACGTGAAAACAAACATGCAAATAGTTCCGATCATTTTATTTGATGTGAGCTTTCTTTCTAGGAGTTTTTCCAAATGTAAAATGGCTGTTAATAATCAATGGCTGGAATATCATGTTGAGGATAAGCATGTCACTTCTTTGAATTATATTATTGAACAAGAAGCTTCTAGTTTGTCAAACTTGCATAGACGTTCTCACTTTGTGCCACCATTAAATTTGAGAAACAATTGGTAGTAGCTGCTAAGTTGTCTATGGAGGAAAGGCTAACAAAGTGGGATCTTGGGAGGAACACACTCTTTAGAGAAAAAAAAACTCAATAACATTTGAATCTTTAAAAGACCATTTTTCCTTGCTCAAACAATGCCATGGAAGTCTTAGTTGATAAGTGGACTCGAAAGGAAGGAACACTAATTCACAAGAAATTTCAAATAAGGATGTTGGTAAAGTTGCTCAAACAAACCATTGAAGTCTTGAAGATGCTAAAAAGTTTCTTACGTGAGAGAATTCTTTTATTTGTGCTGAGTTTGCAAGTGTTCGGATAGCGGTACTGAGACTTAGAGAGGCCCTTTGAAGAACAAAAAGTAGTTAAACAAGTTTATATACATAATGTCAATGGAGTATTAGAAGAGTTTACTAGACTAATAACATTGCAGCAAGTAACAGCTTTGAATGATGAGTCCTATAGCTTGAGCATGTCCCAACCCTCAAGAATTTATCTCTCCTAAGCATACCAAGTCCTCCCATGTTGTATCCCTTCTGCCAGGGTACATTCCATGGGGACATTTTCTTATTACTGCATCCAGTATGACTTTGATGATTATAGTGTTGAGATATTGATATTTATTATAGTATATATAATTTGTTAGTATCTTTAGGAATTATGATAGGATTGCATTCCTATTTAGATCATATGTCTCATGTATATATAGTCGGTTTTTCAACCTTTTCAAATGTGAAACATTCATATTCAAAAAGATTAATATTTAAAGAGTGACTTTCACTACATTTGATTAAGAATAGGGAACTTTGCATTACTTTTTGTACTAGTGATTTTTTATTTTTTTTTAATAGAATTTTTAGAAAGAATTTTATGCACAACCCAACCCAAGTTGATTTAATTAATTTGGTTTTGGTGGTGAAAATGCAGTGGGCTAGTGACAATCTGAACAAATTCAAATTGATTGGGTTGGATAGTTATAGTTAGCGAAAGCCCTCCTCGTGAATGCTATATATGATGGAAATAATCTTAACCTAACCCCTAATCCTTTCACAATACCAACACCCACCTGAATTATTTGGTTCTCACTTTCTAACCCTCCAACCCTTCCAGATGGCTGATCTTCCATCTGATTTGGTCACAGAAATCTTCTTTTGCTTACCGGTGCAATCACTCCTCCGATTCCGATCAATTTCAAAATCTCTTAAATCCTTAATAGATTCCCACAACTTCACTAATCTTCACCTAAAAAATTCCCTTGATTTCAACCTCATCCTTCGGTGCAACTCCAATCTCTACCAACTCGATTTCCCTAACCTAACCGTCACCATTCCACTCAATCATCCTTTCACGCGTTATGACACTAACATCTCTCTTCTCAATTCATACAATGGCCTCCTCTGCATCTCCAACGACATCAAAGAAATCGCGTTTTGGAACCCTAACATCCGTAGTAAATATTGCATTCTCCCTTATCTCCCCATTACTAGCGATTTTGAAGATCACATCATCATCCTATTTGACGGTCATGGCTGCATTTTCGATAGCTTCACCGGCGATTACAAATTCGTTAAAATCTCCTGTGTTCTTGATCCACAACACCACACTTACCATTCACAGGTGAGAATCTTCAGCTGGAAAACGTATTCCTGGAAAGTATTTTCTAGAACGACGGACATTATTGTGTCTATTCAAACCATGGGGGTTCTCGTTGAGAATTCTCTTCATTGGGTAGATACTTCTCCTCGCTGTTTTGCATTTAACATAACACAAGAGGTTTTCAATGAAGTTCCTCTTCTTGAAATAATGGTAGCTAACAACCAAATATCGACAATTTATGTTTCGCTTTTGGGTGTCTTTGTATCACTGTGAGTTATTATCCCACTAATAACGTTGATGTTTGGGTGATGAAAGAATATGGATTTAGAGATAGTTGGTGTAAATTGTTTACTTTAGAGGAATCGTGTTTCAATAAATCTTTGAAATCTATGAAGCCTTTAGGTTATTCTAGTAATAGAAGTAAAGTTCTGTTCGAAGTAAATCATGAGAAGCTGTTTTGGTATGATCTCGAGAGTGAAAAAGTTACTTGTGTTCAAGGAATTCCAAATTTCCATGAAGCTATAATTTATGTTGGAAACCTTGTACCACCTATTGATAACAGTAATTATAGGAAGCAAGCATAAGTTGAATTGCAAACTAAGACGCAAGGGAAGGTACTTCTCATACTTTATCTAAATTTTTACTCTATAAGCTATATCCATATGCATTGTGTTCAATGAGTTTCTTTGGTTTTTGTTTGTTTTTAAAATGTCTAGAAGTTGTAGATGATAAAAAGTAATATATATATATATATTGTGTCACTTAAGGTATCTATATTTTGATGTTGAAATATGTTTTATGATAGGTGAAATTGGGCCACCCTTTTTCTCCCAAAATTGACACCGGAAGAAAGCTAAAGAAGGACAAGTGATTTGCAGATGAATCTGTCTCTAGTGATGAAAATTATGTTTTTTTCAAGACTTAGTTACTGTTGTAGAACTTTGAAAGCGAGAAATTTGCTTTGGTGGTAACCTCCATCGGTTTGTTCTTGTTCTCTTTTATGGATTTTTGTTTGGATCCTCTTGATAATTCTTGCAGGTTCTTATATATTCTTATGGATTCTTTATAATTATATGGATTCTTATATATTCTTGAGGACTATCATTTTCTTTTACTTGATGACTATCATTTCGCCGTACTCTCGACGTTCAACTTGACTCACCACCGCCGGAAGTGGAATCCAAAGCATTGACATCTTATGCATATTTCTGTTCCGCATGTTAACAGTCTGCTAGCTTCTGGATCCAATTCCAAGAGGTTGTCGTTTCACCATATCCATAGATGGCGACAATCCAAAGACCGATACACAATTCAAATTCAATAATCCTATTCATTGCTGCAAATTTGAATTGTAAAAATTGGTCCTTAAATTCGTTGGCACAGTATGCATCCACACTACCCTTGCTAATGGACAATCTCTTGGTACATGAATATGATTGTCTCAACCTGCATTGAACATATATTAAAGAAAGGATTACCTATGCTTCAACTGGTTAGTTATATAGCAATTTGCCATGACACATTAGTCATACTAGTCTCTGATTCTTGTTCTTCACAGTCCCGTACTCAACATCAGTACTGATCAAATGGTACGTGCTATATATTGTGAACTTTCCATTCCCATTACCCGGTCACACACTCTGATCCACACCTAAACCTGCATTTGCTGGTAGAATAGACATGATCCGACCCTGCTTTTCTGTAGGTAAACACTCGATTTTGCACTGATGAAGGACTACTATATATCCATCATGTCCGGGTGAACATCTTCTAAAAAACAAAGGAGGAAAAGGATAAGTTCATTTACAAACCAATCAAAACAATAGTTGCCTTCACAATATATATGATAAATCAAAACTATATATCCATCATGTTGGTCTTATAATCAATCAAAAATGGTTATTTCACATAGCCAAGTACTCATTGGTAATTTAGTATGATATAGAGGGATGGTTTGTCACGGATTATAGCTAAAATTTGATGACAATAAACTTTCTAAGAAAATTTAGTGTTTTAAATATTGTTGAGTAATTTTACACTGTAATTTATTTAAGAATATAAGAAGGAATATCAATCTTGTTCTGAGATAGGAATGAGACAACAAACATATGGAAGGAACTGTGTTAGAAAAGAAAATCATCATAAAGTCTTGTAACCATAAAAAGATGATACAAATCATGTCTAATAACATAAAATATCTGTGTGAACTTATTGCACTTATTCTAAATTCTAATATATCTAAGTGAAATACCTTTCTTAAAACCATTCAGTTACCGTTAGTTTTTGACATAAGTAGTTGGAATAGATTGTGAAATAAAGGTTTTGTAATAACCTGCAGATGCAGTTTAAACTTTGATCTTTGGTCCAACAATAATTTATCTTTCCCATTCAACTTCCAAAAGCTATAAAGGAGCAATTGGTATACACCAACAAAATCTATCAGCGAGCAAGAAACAAACGAGCAAAGTCTAAATTAATCAAAGCAGATGACAACACTTTCTATGAGAAAAGATAAAAATAAGAAGGGTTTTAGAGACTTATAATAGTGAGAAAGGGGCGGTTCAGCCGCAAAACAGTTCGTCGATAAAAGAACGTCTCAGTCTGATGCATGAGTCAATGTGGACGTATATGAATTCAAGACCCCGAAACTTTATTGGAACAATTACGAGCACAAATTTAATACGCCTCCGCAAAGTTATTCATGTGTGTGAGTTTCTTCGCGATCTGGGTTTCATGTGAGGGTTATTAATAGATTGAAGACCAAGGAGAAGGCTAAAATGATCAAAAACATGATTGAAGCCACGGAAAATCCAAGACCACATTTTGAGTGCAAAGTTATCAGTGACAGTTACATAGTCAATAATGAAACAGAAGCAAATAGATTTTTTTTTGAAAGGAGAACATAGATGGGTCACACAAATAGTACTCATGTAGGTTGTTTCCAAATAGTTTTTCACCAGCAAACAAAGAAAAAATTCAATTCGTGCAAGGTTGCCAAATGTAAAAGTTGCATTACAATTGATGGTAAAACCAGATTCACATGCATATATACAAAGTCACAGATATATATGATATCTTATCTTTTTTTGTCTCTCTTAGAAATTTGGATCCACTAACTATTTGGTCTTGGGTACGATCCGTGGTCGACGCGTATGGAAAAACATCTCTTTGAAGATGTCAACATTTACGCACGGAGGATACATCTGTTTACCCAAACAAAAAAATCTCATTAGTGAATCATTTAGACTATTATTAATTCTTTGGCTAAAGTGCACTTTCCTCCCTAACTTTCAAAAACTTGCAATTTTGGCCCCTAAGTACAAAAACTACAATTTTGGCCCCCTAAGATTTAGCCCCTTTGCATCTTTGATCCTTTTGATCAATTTTGACTTATTCAACGCCTACGTGGCAGGCCACGTGTGTAATTAGTTAATTAAAAAAATTTAAAAAACCAAAAAATCAATTTTTAAATTAAATAAATGAAAAAAAAGAATTAAAAAATAGAAGAAAAAATAAAATAAAACCCAAAACACTTCTTCATATTCATGTCTATCTTCATCTCTTCCAATCCAACCCAAACAATAAGAAACATTGCCGTCAGAATTATCAGAAATATCATTGTCGCTACCAGAAATTAAATAATCCAGAAAAATTAATCTTTATCATCTTGTTCATATCTTGATAATTTTGTTCATCATCTTCATTGAAATCCTAGAAGAAGAAAATTTTTGCTTCATAAACAACAATCACCCTTTGCATACTATTCTCCATAACATATTATTCAAATCCAAAATGTCAACAATTACAACAAATTCAATGCAGCAATTACACAATTGCTAAACATCTCTTTATACTGTTTTTGGAAAAATTCATGCGAGCAATTACGAATATGCGACGGAACTCCACAGCAAACACATCCTAAATTAAATTGGAGAACAATCACAACAAACACACTCTTCCATATCTTTTTTCAGATCTAGTTCCCCATCATGTTTTTTTTTTTTGAATCGACATATATTGAAAAGCCAAGCACAAGAAGTGCAAAATGGCAAGCTACTACAACTGATAAACAAACCCCTGCCTACTGTAAAAAAAAACGCAACAGCATAAAGGGCATGTGCAGAAAAAATAAGTGCAACATACAGAGGGACATACAAAGCCAAAACACCAAAAAAAAAATAAAGCAAAATACATGCCCACCTTAAATGCCGAACTACAACAACAGAACCTGCACCAACAGCTGAAAGGTCCAAAAATACCAAACCCCATAGTAGATCCAAACAAAACAGCGTCGTTCATTCTCCTCATCCTCGTTGTCTTCGTCATCGTCGTCAGTGTCGTTTTCGAGTTCGTTGTTGGGAACGGCGTCAGAAGAGCAATTGACGGTGGAGGGAAGTTCGGAATCGATGTGGTTGGATTCTTCTTGGTCTATGGTGGTGTTAGTTGTTAGCTTGGGGTTTTGTTGGGAAGGTGATGGGTTCAAGAGGAAGAAGAAGAAGCCATTGGAATGGAAGGTGGTGCTGGTGGCTGGGTTTAGTAGAGAGAAAGAAGGGAGATTGAACCAACCAAACACATAGATCGGAAGAAGCCATTGGAAGTGAAACGAATGGATTTTTTTTTCTTTTTGATTTTTTAATTTATTTAATTTAAAAATTAATTTTTTGGTTTTTAATTTTTTTAATTAATTAATTACACACGTGGTCTGCCACGTAGACGTTGAATAAGTCAAAATTGACCAAAAGGACCAAAGATGCAAAGGGGCTAAATCTTAGGGGGTCAAAATTGTAGTTTTTGTACTTAGGGGGCCAAAATTGCAAGTTTTTGAAAGTTAGGGGGTGAAAAGTGCACTTTATCAAACCTAACAAACTCCAATTTGTTTTACTTCTCAGCCTTATGACTCCCCCTTATGGTAGAAATAAAGATCTTCGAGTTGCTATTACTTCTCAGCCTTATGACTCCCCCTTATGGAAAACCTTAGCAGGTATTTGGGACCAATTCCAAAGACATACGGTTTGGCAGCTGGGAGATGGTCAAAAAACAAACTTTTGGCTTGATAATTGGACGCTCGATGGTCGTTCTCTAATGAATATGTGTACTCAACAAACCATTGATACGACGCTTACTTTGAAGGACACTTTAACAGAGACAGTCGAATGGGACTTAAATTTTCTCACCACTAATCTTCCCCACATTACTGTCAATCAGCTGGTGGCTATCCCAGCTCCTAAAGAAACAGATGGGTCGGACTCCATTGGTTGGACTGGAACAAATACCCGTCATTTTACTATGCAAAGTGCTTATAACCTACAACGAGAGAGATACCATTTTATTGAAGAGAATTGGAAGAGTTTGTGGAGTTGGAAAGGACCTCACAGAATTCAAACTTTCATGTGGATTGCTGCTCATGAGCGCATTTTAACGAATTATCGCAGAAGTAGATGGGGAAGTGGAATATCCCCTTTGTGTCCAACCTATGGAAATGGAGATGAAACAATCATCTATGCTCTTAGAGATTGTGTGCAATCAACCCAAGTTTGGCTTAGGTTAGTATCTTCTAATCACATGACTAATTTTTTTTCTTTAAATTGCAGGGATTGGATCTTTGACAATCTCAACAACAAGAAGATGGCATCACACAAGATTGAGTGGCAAACTATATTTATGGTAACATGTTGGCACTTGTGAATGTGGAGGAATAAGAGCATTTTTGAAGAGGAGTTTCACCGCCCTTTCAATCTAATTGATGTGATTCTCAAGATGGCTACGGAGATTGATAACTGCAAACAAACACAAATATCTGGATGGCCTCAACACACTGACACTATTTTCATTGGTTGGAAGACACCCCAGGAGGGTTGGGTTAAACTCAACTGTGACGGCGCGCATAAAAGCTCAAGTAGTCTTTCGGGATGTGGCGGGCTTCTTCGTGATAGCATGGGAAATTGTTTGAATAGTTATGCTCGTAAGATAGGATCATGTGACGCACTACATGCAGAGATGTGAGGCATGTATATTGGTATGGATATGGCTTGAAAACAGGGGATCACACACCTTCAAGTGGAGAGTGACTCCAAAGTTTTGGTCGATATGGTAACTGGGAAATGTAACATCAACGGGAATGTTCCTACCTTGATTCGGCGCATTCGTGATCTAAAAAACATGAGTTGGCAAGTTCAAATCAACCATATATGGCGTGAAGGAAA
>Ga0228711_1010491_pt1 | contig 12161 bp, 9 predicted proteins | sample MedpolnodulmetaG_2_FD_177996 | JGI IMG/M metagenome (GOLD analysis project Ga0228711, IMG submission 177996) | Root nodule microbial communities from Medicago polymorpha collected in Santa Monica, California, United States - brown nodules | ecosystem: Host-associated > Plants > Roots > Nodule...
CTTCTAAATAGGCCAAACTGGCCTCAAAGCCTATTTCACTGTAAGGCTTGTCTATTGCTATAAGGCTTTAAAAGCCTATTTCACTATAAGGTCTCAAAGCCTATTTAAAAAATCTATTATTTGTGTTTTTTTCTTGATTTTTATGTTTAATATAAATTATATTTTAATATAAATAAAAAATAAATTTTAATAATATACATGAATAGGCCGGCCTATCAGGCTTCGTAGGCTTTTTTGATAGCCTAAGCCTGACCTATTTACTTAAATAGGCTTTTTCAAAAGCCTAAGCCTAACCTTTTTCATAAACAGGCCAGGTCGTAGGCCCCTGTAGGCCGGTCTGGCCTATTCCCAACCCTACTGACCAGTATAAATTTAAACGGTTAAGTTTTTCTTCGTCTCTAGAGTAACCAGTTGACTCTATAGAAACCTCTATGTACCGAATGACCTTGTAGTCATTTATAGAAAGGTCATAACCAAATCCATGAAGACAGGACATAACACAAATAACAAGAAGATCCTTATGTTCATCGGGGATAGACGCCTCAGCCAACTCAACCTCATTGGGAGGAAGGAGCTTGATTGTTTGAGTAGTTGGGTTCCATAATACAATTTGGTCATGATGATCATCATCATATTGATGGAGACAAAGTATGCCACTAATACTACCAAAACCAAAAATACCAATATCATAATTTTTTTCAAATGGATTTGAGAAATCTAATTTGACTTTTTTCTCAAACCTCTCACCAGCAAGAGAATAGAAAATATCAGCTTCGCAACGTTTGGACTCTGTTAGGATGAGAGATGATCCATCGTTGTAAGAACGACAGAGAGAATTAGATAAGAAATTGTTGTGAATCATGGTCATGAAGTGATGATTTTCAAACAAGAGAGACCATGATTTACGAACGCATTCAAAACGCTTGAAAGATTTAAGAGGAAACTTTGAGAGAATGGAAAAGGCTATATCATCTGATACGTGGGTACTCACCATCTCATTCATCACAGCCACTGTTGTCTTCTCCATCCAAACGAGCTTTGTTGTTAGAGAACGAGAAGTGTTTGCTAGGGTTTGTGTTTGTTAGGGTTTGGGTGAGAAAAGCGTAGACTAGCGTTTGATATTGTATAGCCCTTTGTTTTCGATATCTCTCTCTCCCTTCTTTATTTTTGTTTTGATCCATGTTTTTTCTAGATTTTCAATCTACTCCCACATCCTAAATTATTATTCATTTTTTTAGGGGTATTAATCATTTTTATTATTTCACATAAATCAATAAATATATAGTCATGCCTCTTTTGTACCGAAAATAAATAAATAAATATATAGTCATGCTAACTTGTATTAATCATAATTTATCCCTCAAAAAAAATATATAATTTATTTTATAGTCATGCTAACTTGTACCCTTAAGGCACAGGTTAAGATTTTTATAAAAAGAAAGTATTTAATGAAAAAAAAAATTCAATGTTTCGAGAAATAAATTGGCAAAATTTCCAACACTAAATTTCTATCTTTTATACATTAACATGTGCCCTTAGGACACATGTTAGCATTTCCCTTTATTTTTAAATAGGCAAGAGAAATTGTGAATTATTTTACAAAATTATCTTTTATTAATGATATAGAAAAGATAAATTAAAGCAATTGAATAAGAATGTAATAAATAATGCGTGGGATAAGAAAAGAAGCATCAATGTTCTATTGATGTTGTAAAATGACTTATAATTTATGACAAATTTTTTAAAGTAGCTTATAATTTAAGACGGAAGGAGTATCAAGAAGATCCTTATCTTCATGGGGGATAGACGACTCACCCAAGTCAACCTTACTAGGAGTATTTCTTATAATTTATGACAATTGTGTGATATTTTGTCTCAATCTAGGATTTGATGTCACAACAGCCGAATATAATGTTAGTACTGAAATATCATGTTTGGTGAGTTTAAATTTTTATTATGAATATGAGTTGGATTTAAAATTAGTTGGATAGGATAAAAAAAGTTAATTTACTAATTTAACCTTGTAAAATATAATTTTAAATAAAAGTATAAATAAATAAACTTTCATATTAAATTAAGGAAATAATTTATGATTTTGCTACAAGGTTAATTTTTTAATTTACATATTCTAAAAAAACTATTAAAATTAGAATTTTTATTAAAAATTACAAAAAGTGTTAGGATCCGTTGACAACAAATCTTGCTTACATCATTTGATCTTAAAGCAAGCAATTATTCATTAAACAGCTCATGTGATTATTGTGTATGTTCGCTCGCATGATCTCCTTCTACGAGTTGGATTTCAGTTTGTCTCTTTCATGAGTCATTGATTACCGGTCTCCCCATTGTAGCTCCATCACTGATTTTCACTTTCTCCAATTAATGTCAAGAAGAATGGTGAAAGCAATTCAACTGTTTAGGTCTTCAGGATAGAAAATATAAGCAATTCAACTTTATTCAATTGGGGATTTAGGGAAATACTGGATGTTCGACCCAATATTTCAATATTAATTTAGATATTTAAAAAATACATATAATTTGTGTACTCAAATCAAACCAAGCTACTTCCAACATTGAAGAGATTGGTCCACGATTCCTTTATACCGAGCTCACCCAAAAATGATATGTGAAAAGTAGTCGTCTTTTTGTGAAATGAGATCAAGGTAATGGACCCATTTAAAAACGCCAAGTTTATCCACTTTGCTCCAACATTAAAACAATCATCTTCGTCCGAGGAAATAGGTGTTATAAGGAACACCTCATTGCTCAAGTAAACTGACACCAAACATGGTCCAGCGGGGCTATGTTTTTCATCATTTTTACATAACCAATGGCACACTCTATCCAAGTAGACTTGGGTGCCCTCAGTATGATCAGAAGAATAAGGTATGTCAACATTAAGCTCTCTCCACGAGTCACTTCTTAGGCTATACATCTCCCATGATGGCCCAAATTCTCCCCCAACCAGGTAAAATCTGAAGTACTGTTAAGTTTTTCGTCGTCACTAGAGTAACCACTTGTCTCTACAGAAACCTCTATATATCGAATGACCTTGTAGTCATTTTTAACAAGGTCATAACCAAATCCATGTAGACAGGACATAACATAAATATCAAGAAGATACTTTTCTTCATCGGGGATAGACGACTCAGCCAAGTCAACCTCACTGGGAGGAAGGAGCTTGATTGTTTGGGTAGCTGGGTTCCACATTACAATTTGGTCATGATCATCTTCATCATATTGATGGAGACAAAGCATGCCATTAATAGTACGTACCAAAACCAAAAATACCAATATCATTATTTTCTTCAAATGGATTTGAGAAATCTAATTTGACTTTTTTCTCAAACCTCTCACCAGCAAGAGAATAGAAAACATCATGTTTGGACTCTGATAGGATGAGAGATCCTCCATCGTAGTACGAACGACGGAGAGAATTATATAACAAATTGCTGCAAAACATGGTCATGAAGTGATGATTTTCAAACAAGAGGGACCATGATTGCGAACGCATTCAAAACGCTCAAAAGATTTAAGAGGGAACTTTGAGAGAATGGAAAAAGCTATATCATCAGATACTTGGGTACTCACCATCTCATTCATCACAGCCGTTGTTGTCTTCTCCATTCAACCAAACGAGCTTTGATGTTAGGGTAGGGTTTGGGTCGCAAAAGATAGAGAAAGAGAAGTGTTTGCTAGGGTTTGTGTTTGTTAGGGTTTGATATTATATAACCCTTTCTTTTCAATCTCTCTCTCTCTCTCTTCTTTATTTTTTTTCCTTTTTTTTTTAAGATTTTCAATCTACTCCCACATCCTAAATTATTAATTTTTCTTAGGGGTATTAATCATTTTTATTATTTCACATAAATTAAGAAATATAATTTATTTTAAATAGGTAAGAGAAATAGTGAATTATTTTACAAATTTAAATTAACCTTTATTAATGATATAGAAAAGATAAATTAAAACAATTGAAATAAGAGTGTAATAAATAATGTGTGGGATAAGAACAGAAGCATCAATGTTCTATTGTTGTTGTAAAATGACTTATAATTTATGATAATTTTTTTTAAAGTGACTTATAATTTAAGACGGAGGGAGTATCAAGAAGATTATTATCTTCATCGGGGATAGACGACTAAGCCAAGTCAACCTCACTAGGAGTATTTCTTATAATATAATTTATGACAATTGTGTGATATTTTATCTCAATCTAGGTTTGATGTCACAACAGCCGAATATAATATGTTAGCACTGAAATATCATGTTTCGTGAGTTTAAGTTTTTATCATGAATATAAGTTGGATTTAAAATTTGCTGGATAGGATAAAAGAATTAATTTTCTAATTAATTTAACCTTGTAAAATATAATTTTAAATAAAAGTATAAATAATTAAACTTTGATATTAAATTAAGGAAATAAATTTTTATTTTTTTAGGGAGTGTATGATTTTGCTACAAGGTTAATTTTGTTTAAAAGTATAAATAATGTGATCCTTCTACATGTTGGGTTTCATTTTGTCTGTTTCACGAGTCATTGATTATCGATCTCCCCATTGTAGCTTCATCACTGATTTTCACTCTCCGATCAATGTCAAGAAGAATGGTGAAAGCAATTCAGCTGTTTAGGTCTTCAGGACAGAGAATTATAAGCAATTCAACTTTATTCAATTGGGGATTTAGGGAAATACTAGATGTTCGATCCAAATTTCAATATTAATTTAGATATTTAAAAAATACATATAACTTTCTTACAAGGGTGGTTGTCTAACTTACTTACAATATATTTCATAAATTTATTTACTTGCTCTGACACATTTAATATAATTATTTAGTTACTCATTTTTTTTTTCAAATAATTAAATTGTTTATATAGTAGTGTGCAATGATTTTTTTAAATTATATAAACTGATGTAATTATAAATGCTTATTGGTTTAAGATTGAGAAAGTTGATAATGATTATGTGCTTTCTTTTTGTCCTTCGGTTTGTTTTTTTTATATAAGCAAATAAAATTTTAATTTACGAGGAGAGTAGAAAGGGTGCTCCAACCCTTACAAATATGCAATACTACACCAAAACACATGCAGCCACAACACTAAACAGGAATGAAAATTTTACACCCTACTATGAACTATACCATGCCTAATTCCTAATGTTCTTACACCACATACCCTTGATTACAGCCAAAACTTAGAATACTTTGCTTTCAATTGGTTAGGTTTCGTCATGGTTACTTTGTATCGTATTTTGGATCATTTAACTCAGTTTAGATCCTTCAGAGGTTTCTCTAAGCGCAATTGCAACATTATTCAATTAATTTTGTTTTCTACAAATTGGGTCTTATGGAAAGGAAGAAATTCAAGAATTTTCAAGAATAAAAATGATAATATCTACCACTTGTTCGACAACATAAAAGCGCAATTTTATAGTTGGCTGAAAGCGAAACACAACAACTTCGCTTTTAACTACCACATGTGGTGGCTAAATCCTCTTAATTTCTTGTAATGGTTCTCTTTGAGTTTGAATTCTTTTTGTTGTATGATACTTGTATTTGATGTAACATTATTTTGCTCTTTACTTCTTTCTAGCACTACTTGTGCGGGGTAAGTAAAGACAATATATTGGTTATTATAATTCCATTTTCACTTCTTAAAAAACTAAAAATTAAAAAACTAGATATAATTTTCTTCCAAGTGGAGTTTTGTAATTTACTTACAAAATATGTCATAAATTTATTTACTATATCTTACACATTTAATATAATTGTTTAGTTACTCTTTTTTAAATAATTAAATTGTTTATTTAGAAGTGTCAATGATTTTTTAAAATTATGTAATTACAAATGCTTATTTGGTTTAAGATTGAGAAAGCTGATGAAGATTATGTGCTTTCTTTTTGTCCTTCAGTTTGTAAATGTCACACTTTATGTAGGTAACTAGGGACATATGTTGATGATAATGGGGATACGCATTTAGCTCTTAGAGATAAAATTCCATCATTTAGGGGTTATGTTTAAAAGGGCTTCTAGGTTAAATAATACTAGAAATAAATAAAACTAATCAAAATTGGACCAGGCCTTTCTTTTTGGAAAGACATGAATATAATAAATTTTATGCATTTATGTAACTCATGTTTTTATAAAGAGTTGGTTTAGTGATAAGAGTTTGATCTTACAATTTTAAGGAACAGAGTTCAAGAGTTTGATCTTACAATTTTAAGGAACGGAGTTCAAATCCTCTCAAAGATGTGTTGGAAATCAAGTGTAAGTGTTATGTTCTAAATCAACTAGAAATAAAGGAAACATTTGATATATAAGAGAGAAGACTCGTAAACCCATTGTCTTAAGGTTTTGGGTAAGAGTGTGGTGTCTCTCTTTTAACGGGTCCTAGATGTTTAGCTCATTGCCGCTCCCAGCGCTCCCCATACTCCCCAACAAACTGATATCAGAGCCCTGGTTAGGCTCGGTGGGGGAGGGGGAGTGGGAGTGGGATCCTAGTGCGGATCATCCTAGTGATGTGGGTGAATCACACTTCAGGGGGGGATTGTTGGAAATCAAGTATGAGTGATTATGTCCCACGTTGACTAGAAATGGAGGAAACGTTGGATATATAAGAGAGAAGACTCATAAACCCATTGCCTTAAGGTTTTGGGTAAGAGTGTGGTGTCTCTCTCTTAGTGGGTCCTAAACGTTTCGTCCATTGCCGCTTCCAGCGCTCCCCAGAATCCCCAACAAGACGATTGTAAAAGGATGATTAATATCGCTTTAATTAATAGTGAAACTTCACATTTTCCCCAATTTAAAGAAGATTGAACTGTATGCAGTATGCACACCATTTTGTGAAGGAATTATCTCCCTTGTCGGTGATCATGTTCTAGTAGAGAACCATTGACAAAAAGGCTTAAATTCGTTGCAAGAGAAACAAAAATGTTTTTAAGCCTCATGGTTTAGAAACAATTAGCATACCTTTGACTTGCTTTTAGTACTCAACTCATTCCCTATAAACGTTTAATTAATTTTTTTTTATCCAAACAGAGACAAAAAGTTGTTGATATACTACAAGTTAATGTATTTCATCATAGCATGAAACTTAGTTTTTCAGTTCTTAATCACCAAGAAATAAGAGATGAATTAAATCTAACAACCATAAGATATAAGACTTGGATTGCTTAACATTTCATTTACCTTACAAAACTTCATCTATAATCTAACATTGCTAAAAAAAATATACAAGATAGAGACTTAACTATTCTGATTTCGCTATTTATAATTTATTGGCCATGAAAATGGCTTTATTGAGATTCTTGATAGCTTTCTCATACCTTAAAAATCCCATGAACCAAAATTCAGAGTCATCCTTGGTCACTACTTCTATGTACTTCTGTTCTAACTTGTTCACGTTCATGCTTTCATTCACCTCTTTTATCTTCTCTATTGGTATTAAAACCTGCATGACAAGAACCTTTATATCAGAAGAATGAAATATATATATATATATATATATATATATATATATATATATATATATATATATATATATATATATATATAAAAAATATATAAATTAAAGTCTTGTTTGTTTAAACTATTTAATTAAACGCTCATCATAAGTCATAGTATAAGTGTTTATCGTATAAGTACTGAAGTATAAGCTATTTCTACCAAAAAAAAAACATAATAAGAGTTCAATTATTTTTGTTTAAGTTGTAAGTTGATGTCATAAGCTATTTCGAAGAGCTTATGGAAATAAACAGAAAACAGTTTATGGACATGTCATAAGCTGTTTTTACAAGCTCTCACAAACAATCTCCTAAGTGTGTGTATCAGTAGATAAGCTCAAATAAGTGAATTTAAACAGCACGAAAGGCTTTGGTTGAATAAACAGCTTAATTAAGCACTTATAACATAAGCGATTATCATATAAGTGCTTATATATAAGCTATTTTTATGACAAATTATAAAATAAAGTTGAATTGTTGTTATATAAGATATAAGTTGTTTTCGTAAGCTCTTCAAATGCTTATGAAAACAAGCTAAAAACAACTTACGAACATGTCATAAGTTGATCTCATAAGATCACTCAAAAGTCAGTAAAAAGTGCAAATAAACTAATCAAAACATAGACTGAATCATTAGAGCTTAAAGTTGGTTTCAAGATTACTTTGTAAGGTGCCTTTACTAAGTCCCCATCTGCAGAAGAGAAACTTGTGGGCCTTTCACTGCAAAAGGCAACTTTTACATTGGAGATAAAGAGAATTCCAGCAATAGGACCAGCTGTGGTATATAAATAGCACTGAGAAGCTTTCAAGAGTTTCTCTTCCTCTTGCATCCCAAAAAGATGCTTGAAAATGTTACCTCTTCCACCTTCTTGAATAATTTTGGCACCTAAACTTAACTTACCCTTCAAAGTCTCAGAAAATTTAGGACCTAATTTCACTGCAACCATAACAAAACGCGTTGTGAGCAAGGTTATATAATAAAGGTCAACCATGAATGAAACACTAATACCAGACACGACACTGACATATTGAAACCGGTAATAATTTAAGAAAATAAAATAATTGAGTGTAACTACATTTTTTTATATTCCGTAAGTGCTACATATTCACAGCGCATAACAACAATCTTCCGTGATATCAAAGATAGTGACATAATCATAACCGTGACTGCAATTTAAAACCTCGATTGAGAGTTTGACTATTTGAAATGGAAATCAACGTGATGTCTAAATTATGAGTTACCATGTTCATGAATACTATATGCAAAACTGTTTTTTTCCCTTCTTGTGCAATCATTCTTTGAGTTTTCTTTATCTGCAATAAGCACAAAACAAAACCTTTTACTTTGTTATTGGTATATGATTTGATGAAATTAAAGAAACTAAAGGGAAAAAAAAATTGTTTCTTACTTGGAGTTTTGAGGAAATTATCATCATGGTCCGTAACAAAAAAGCATCTACTTGGAGAGGCTCCAAAAGACTTCATCAGATTAAGGAATTTCAGAAATTTGAATTATTCCAAAAACATTTACAAAACTAATATATTTGCTAATTGGTGCTGTTATAAATAGACTTTTCAAGGAAAGTATTGAAGAAAGGAATGCTATTATTGACTATTTGAAAACCTTGCATATTAAATTATAAATTATGTTCACAACACAACTATTTATATTAACCAGTGTCAAATCAAATGTTTGACAAATCAAACCGGACTACAATCGGTTGAACCTTGAACCAACATTGTTTATGGTTTGGCTATTTGAATTGTTCAATTGTAGTTTCGTCTTGATTTCAATGATTTAAAACATTTCAAACAATGATTTGAAGTCTCATCGGTTTGACTTTTCATTTTATTTTTTAATATATTGGTCTATATTCTCCGTTTCCATCCCATATTAAATGACTCGTAGACTAAAAGAAATGGTTTGAATCGTGCAATTGATTTAGTAGAACTTGAAAACAAAGTTAAATATATTCTTTAATATTTTTTGTTATGTACCAAGACAATTTAATCCAATAATTTAATATTCTCTATGACTATTGACTGTAATACCATTTTGTATGCTATTCTTCTAGCAAGACAAAGCCTAATATTAATTGATATACGTTCAAATTTGTTTATGGGTCTAGCAAATCACAAGTTTGAAATGTAAGACAAGTTTGAAGCCAGCTTTTTTGAAGTCAACAACATAAGTTCCTTAAGTTTTTGGTTTTGAATTAAATTGTCTATTAGATAGTTAGTTGACCTAAGCGGGGCAATACTCTTGACTTATGTACAATGAATATCTAGAAAATAAGAAAATTCATATTCATATCATGCAAACATCCTTAAAACAAATCAAGTATAGTGTTCCTTTTTATAAAGGTTGTTGCTGAGTTATCTTGAAATTAAAATAAAATCAACTATAATGTGTTTATATTTGTATATTTTCAGTTAAGATTCAATATTTGTATATTTTCAGTAAGATTCAAACATGTGGTCAAAAATAATAGATTCAAACACAACAAGTGATGGGTTATGATAAGATTAGAGAGTATGTGTTTGAATTTATATTTCAAACATTATTTAGTTAAGTTGAATTGAAAATTGTATTTCTTGAAATTGGAGGTTCCGGATTCGAGTTCAATAATGTTTTTGAAGGAAGATAAATGTAATTTTTTTATAAGTGTTTTTTGAACAATAAAGTCTTCTCTACTTTGAATTTGACCATCATCTCTTCATCTTAAATTTTTCATTAAAAAAAAAGTTAAATATGTTTTTGATCCCTATAAATATGTCAACTTTTCGTTTCAGTCCCTTTAAAAAATTTCTTCAACTTTTAGTCCCTCAAAAATTTTACATCTTCACTTTTGGTCCTTCCTTTAAAGTAAACTCATATGTAAAATTCATATTTTTGAATAAAATTTTGCAGAAAAATTCATAATATTATAAGAATCTCACCCAAAATATATTAGAATTTTTTAACAAAACATGAATTTAATATGTATTTTTATATATTTTTACAGTTAAAAAATCATATTTAATTTTTGTTTCGTTAAAAAATTCTAATTTTTTTGGGGAATTGTTTTTACAATATTCTACACATTTTTGCATAATTTCATTAAAAAAATACAAAAATTGACTTAAAACTAGGGACCAAAAGTAGCGATTGAAAATTTTATAGAGACTAAAAGTTGAAGGAAATTTTTAGAGGCAGTAAAACGAAAACTTGGTATATTTATAGGGACCAAAATCATATTTAACCCAAAAACAAAAAATGCATGTATGGTCACATCCAACTATTTGACTACAATAGCTAGATGTCATTTGACCACAAACATCTTAGATATGTGTGTGCCCTCTTTTTTTTTTATAATAAAAAATTGCTATATCCACTTTTTTAGAGAGTAATAATTTTTTTAAGAACACTCTCTCTCTCATATTCTTATTGTACACTCTCTCCTTTATTTCTGTTAAAAAAGAAGTAAAAAGAGAGTTGTCCTAACAGTTGTCAACTTTTACCTATTCAAATATTATTACTCTTCTTTAAAATATGGTATTTTATCCGAAGCACGCTTTCAATAGTATGTTTCGTCAAAAAACACAGTACCAGAAATGTGCTTCCAATAGAGTGGAGGGTAGATTAAGAAATCATCTATAAACATAGAAAATTGCTCTTCTCCCAACAAAAAAAAGTTCACTCCCAACCAAACTGTACAAAATACCCATGTGTAAGCTAACTCGCATAGGTGTATTACCAGCGTGACTTAAGTCACGCTCGGCACATGACTTAACTCAACGTGAGTTCTATTATAAAAACAGAACAACACCATAGGAATTTCCAAAACTTCATTTGCGGTTTTGATCAAAAAAATTACGATTTTCTCCAACCTTAAGTCATTCAACGCCAATTACAATCACAAAATCAAGTAAGTTTTTATTATCCTATTGCATTGGCTTTTTTTGATTGAATTGTTAGATTTTTTAGATAAATTCTCACATATTTAGGTTTTTTTATTTATGATTTTTGATTTTATGATGTTAGATTTGAATTATTTGATTGAATTGTTACATGTTGATTAGAGTAGAATTGATTGAATTGTTAGGAATTTGTGGTAGAATTTTTAGGATTAGAGTAGGTTTTGATCTGATGTTTGCATTGTGTAGATATGTCTCAGAAACAGAGTGATGCTCAATTAAAAAAAGAGGGTGAGAAGAAGAAAGCAAAAACCATCGTGACATGGCACGGTATCGAATGTGAAGGAACCGGACAAAAAAGCAAGGCGAATGTGCCCGTGTACAATTTCAACAAGATGATGCGGAGCGGAACCTGTTATTTTGGTCTGCACCCAAAAGGAGGTGCCCCAGGAACTGCCGAGGACAACCCAATTGATTTAAGTGACGAGGGAGATGATTAAATGTAATGGCTTGTTTTTGGGATGTTTTTTTATATGTTGCGCATTTTGGTATTGAATAAAGTTGTGTATTGAATAAATTTGGATAAAGTTGTGTATATAATAAATTTGAATAAACCATAAAACTCATAACTACAACATAAACATGCAAACATCTAAACAATTAACCAATAATATAAGTCATTTACATGTAAACATTGTATCATTTATTGCCAAAATAATCAAAATGTAAACAAGCCCTTAAACTAAGTAATTTCTAAGTTAAGAG
>Ga0228711_1010493_pt1 | contig 12160 bp, 10 predicted proteins | sample MedpolnodulmetaG_2_FD_177996 | JGI IMG/M metagenome (GOLD analysis project Ga0228711, IMG submission 177996) | Root nodule microbial communities from Medicago polymorpha collected in Santa Monica, California, United States - brown nodules | ecosystem: Host-associated > Plants > Roots > Nodule...
ATCACAAACACCCCCCCCCCCCCCCCCCCCCCCCTTCTTGTGGTTTTTCTCACCTTCAAAGCCAAAGCCTCAAATGCATGTAGACTCTAACCCTTTGAAAGATGCGAGTATGATGTACACTGACATTGCAGGCTGCAATATGGTTGAAGCAATTGTTGATGCTGTCAAAGGTCTGTCTGTCAAAGCAGAAGAGGAAGCAGAGGCTGATGAATGTCAAATGGTGGACATCCCTAAAGATGTAGAACACGTCGAAGAGACTACCCTAGAGCCTCAGTTCGACGAGAAGTAAAAAACAGCCTATCCTACATCCGAAGAAGAATTGATTGACTTCCTCAATCGATGCAAGCTGAAGAATTCTGAGGTAATGCTCTGCCCTAGATGTAGTGTTGTATTTGACAAAGAGGCAACTAAAGGCCTTGAAAATTCTATCCCAAAACCTAAGAAAAGGGGGAAATGGTCTGGTGATTGTAGACCTAAGTTTTCCTTTACAAAGAGTTATATTTATTTCATCAATAACTCTTTGACCACCAACTATGCCAGTAAGAGTGGTCAAGAAAAAGTTTTGGTTCCTTATGCACACAACTAGAAATGGGTTCAATCTACCCATAAGAATGTGCAACTTGGGAATAACAATGTGGTGAAAAGAAGCACCAACACTGTGTTAGCCTGTATTTTCAACAAGCTACAATAAATGTAGTCAATCAAGTTTGACTCAAGTACTGAAGAAGCCTAGATGAGTTCGACGCTCAAGCTGGATGGAGTTCGTGGACTTAAAGAGATATTAGCATTCGACGGAGAGGCTTCGACAAGCACACAGGATATCAAAGAGAAGTTGGTACTAGATTTGACGAGCCAAACACAGTTACTATTGAAGAGATGCCATTTGAAATTCAAAAGATGTCTAGGGGTAGCTTTTAGCGGTTATGCCCAACGGTTTCTATATAGGCAGTTACTTAGTATAAATAAGAGTTTTCCATAGGGAAAACGGGTAAACAAGTTGCAAATGTATGAATCTGTGTACCACTTTTAATTCATTTATGCCATTTTATCCTTTCCTTTAAATTCCTTGCAATTTACCCTTTTTTCTTAGCAATCTGCTTCAAGGATTCGACGCGTGTTCGGTCCCTTTTTTTACACTTTTTGGTTTACATCAAGAACATTCACGTTTTTTGTCAAACATAAACACAATATGCCCTAAGATTTACTGGTTGATCTCTCTAGTTAACCGTTTTATGGAAACCAGGGTTTGTTTACCAAGAACTAGGGAATCAAATTGTTGGTCACAACAAAGATGGTACTGCCTTTGAGTCGAAGAAGTATGCTTACAACAACAACTATAAGGGAAAGAATCCCATGACAAGGACTCAATGGAGAAGGTACCAGAGGTCTAAAAAAGGTGTTGATGTAAGCCTTGAAGACAAAACTATTGACCCAAATGATGGTCAAAGAATGGTCGAACCAGGAAGAAGACTAGGGAAAGAAAGGTTGTCTCATCCCTTAGTCGAAGAGGATCCTAATGAAGATGATGAATTGGGTTCAAAATTCATGGATTCAGAACCGGACTTCGATGTCATATGCAATATAGTTTCCATTTTACCAACTGAGTATGATATGGTGTCTGAAGTTGATGACTCAGAAGAAGAATTTTATCCCAAGGACATTGAGGAATACAAACCCATGTGTTATTTTGTAACAAATGATGGCTCTGAATGTAATCGGAAAGCCGTATTCGAACAACCTGATGATTCGATGAAGAATCATCTTAAGCCTTTGTTCATCAAAGCCAAAGTGGATGAGATTGGTGTCAACAAAGTGTTGGTCGAAAATTGTGTTGTTGTCAATTTGATGCCTCAATCCTTACTTATAAGGATTGGTAAGACCGACAAATACTTGAAGCCTCATAATGTAATTCTGTCAAATTATGAAGGCTGGTCATTCCCTTGGTGCTCTCCAAGTAAGTTTAATGGTTGGGACTGTAGTCACGCCAACTTTGTTCGTGGTGGTCCCATCAAAAGCTAACTTCAACTTGTTTTTAGGAAGAGAATGGATTCATAGGATAGGTGTTGTTCCCTCATCCATGCATCAAAGAATCTCATTTTGGAGGAGATGATGGTACTGTCGAAAATATTGATGCTGACCAAAGCTATTTTCTTGCTGAAGTGAATCATATTACAAGAGGACTTTCGACAAAAGTCTAGAAAATACTGCTCCATGTTCGTCTGCAAAATCTGTTGGCACTAATCAAGCAGATGCAAGTTCTGTAAGACTCCATCCAACTCATGGTTCCATGTGGGAAAGGGAAACTCTCGACACATAACCTAATGTGGAAGATCTGAATTCCCTAGCCTTAGGGAATGATGAGGATGGTTATCTCATCTAAGCAAGATAGTTAGACCAGAATCACGGTTTTTTTAGCCAAAGCATGAGGTTAAGAAGGCCTTAGTGGCTGGTATTTAGGAAAAGATTGTTAAGGGAACATTAGCAAAGATCCTATCAAAAGACTTAAGTTAAAGCTTATGGAGATTTGGTCAATTGGCCATAAAATTGATTGTATCTATGATAAGGAATTTGTATGATTCCTAAGTTGAAAATCAAATGGTGAAAATTGGCATTAGTTGCCTTTGATATTCAAAGTTTTTGGGTAGAAACCAAAAGTGGTTAAAACCACAATAAATGTAATTATTGTCTAGTATCCTTTTGAGAGGCTTGTCATTAGCAAAACGCGAGGGCAAAGAGTTATGTTTATTGGAGTTTTCATTACAAACTTTGGTTTATTTGCAAGTGTCTTTTGTTGCAAATAAATTATTATCTAGAAAATTGAAAGTCTTTACCATTTACAATTTGTCGAAGGAATAAATTTCTTTGATAAATATGTCGAATAAAGGCACATGCTAAAAGTATAAGCCTATTGTGTGAAAATAAAAATAGCACAAGCAACATTAAAATTCGACAAGAAAGAAATATTCGACTTTGGATTAACTGAACGGTACAACACCAACTATTGGGCCAAAATACACCAAGTTGAAAAACCAAAATGGTCAAACCAAGTCGTGTTCGTTCAACACATAACAAAATTTCTTTTTACACCTTTACAACAAAAAGTCAAGATAAAAAAAGCAGAAATGCTCTAGGAAGCAGGCAAGTTCGATGTCGAGACGGCAAAAGAGACAAATGTTGACCATGTCGTAATCGTCGTATGCGCCTGGAGATGGCAAGTGAAGGTTGGGGATCCTGTTGCTTTGCGCACAAGCCCCATTGGCAAGACAAGTAAATCAGTAAGCCAAACCAGGGGGCATCAAACGCAATGCAAGTTGACCCCAACCAAAAAGGTCGTCAGCATTAATAGTGTCCCTACAATAAACAAGACGATGTCGACGAAAAGATCCTTGGAGACGGACGAAGCACAGTTCCTGTCAAAACGCCAATGGCCAGGACCCTCAGCATGAGGAAAAATTACGTAGCCTCATATGACCTTGCAAGGAGAGTATTCCTCAGTACACGCTAAATCAGTTGCAAGTTTGGTCGAGGTTGATGGAGCATTCGAGCAGCCCTAACAACGTAGTAACGCGCATGGCCACTGAGGGTGAGTTGTTGCATGAGATGTCTTTGCCCCGCATTGGGTGAAGGAAGAACAAGGAGGCGTAAGCAGACATCGTAAACAGCCATTAGCACTTCAACGTCCTCAGATAGTCGTCGATGGAGTTTTGCAGATGCCCTAAAAGACAACATTTCTCTAACACTCGAAGCAACAATCTTTTTAGCGATAAAGATTTAGAGTTCTAGGGGAAACATTTCCATGGTGCAAAGTTAATGTTTTTTACTTGCAAGAAAAGGAAAATTACAAAGAAAGATAAGGTTTGTTGAAAGGCAAGTAAAAGGAATAAAAACATTTTTATAATGACAAACACGGTTGATAGGACAACCTTCTCATCTTCCTTTTCCTCATAGTTTCCACGTTATAATGACAAACACGGTTGATAGGACAACCTTCTCATCTTCCTTTTCCTCATAGTTTCCACGTGGATGAAAGAAGGTAAAGGTGCCTTGAGATTGGAGATAATTAATTGTCTTTAGAGGCATAAAATATTGGAAATCTTGTAGATAAAGGCACAATGATGATGAAAATGGGAAGTTGCGAAAGAGATGAATATGAAGAGTTCAATAAACAACAAATGGCGCCTTAGGACCATAAATAAACTTGTGAAAGAGATTGAAAAGACGTGGCCCACTCAAGCCTTAAAATGATCAAAGGGAAAGAAACTAAAAAGATCATGTTTGGACGTTAATGAGCGGGATGATATCATCTTTTCAAGTTAACTTGAGGCATTATTCAAAAATGCCAATCTTCTCCTTTTTTGAAGATATTTTGTCGTCGAAAATGGCATTTTTGGGGGGCATCTTGTTAGCCTATAATTTCGACAGGCTCATTTAATATGGTCAACAATTGGTTGACCTCTAACTTTGCAGGAATTGAAGGCTTTCTCATTTCAAACTGAGGATTTCGACAGGATGGCAAGCCTAGCGCGCATAATCAGAAGTTCGACAAAGCAAGGCTGAAAGAGCAATTGCGTCGAAGTCAACCATTCAAGGTGGAAAAACACTATTTCAAGCTCAAGAGTGGTTCCCTTAGTGGAAAGTAATGGTCATGGGATTAGTGGTTCGCTAGTTAGTTATTCTAGTATAAATAAGTGTTTCCAAGTCAGAGAATGGGTCGCAAATTATTTATTAAATTCTACAACACTCAAACTACCAGCATCTAGGGAAACGAGTTATACATAATGTATGTAAACTGATTTGTAGACCACCTTTATTTTTAATGCAATGCATTTTACATTCCTTTTAAGTTTATGCGTTTAAACTTTTACTTTCTTCTTTAACTTTATCTTGCTTTTACTTGCAATCTCAAACCTGTCGAGAGAAAGTGCCCTTTTACTTCAAAACCTGTCCTGCTCTCTAAGTAACCTGAGTGCATCTCGTGGCCCTTTTTTCGATCAAAACCTTTGCACAATATATCCTGAGATTTCTAGTTCAGTCTTGCTTGTAATAATCAGAACTAGCCTATAGTTTGCCAAAAACACTAGTAAACAGGTTGAATCCACTTTTTCTTCTTCACTGCAGTCAACAAGCTTTGAGTTTGTTTCTGATGGATTTGAGACTGAATTGCACTCTTTCATTAAAAATTTCTCCAACAATTCACCAATGTACTTTTGCTGATGCATTACCATTCCAGCTCTTAATTTCACAAATTCCATTCCTAGGAAGAATGAGAGCTCACCAATATCAGTCATTTCAAACTTCAGCTTCAGTTTCTTTTTAACTTTCTTAATCTCTGATGTTGAGCTACTAGTAATGAGTAAATCATCAACATACATACATATTATAATAGTTCCTTCATAACTAAGCTTCTGAACATATACTACAAACTCAACTGAGCACTTCTTAAAGCCTATTTGAATTAAAACTTGATCAATTTTCTTGTTCCATGCTCTATGAGCCTGCTTCAATTCATATAGTGATTTATGCAGTTTGTACACAATGTTTTCTTTCCCAGCAATCTCAAAACCTAGTGGTTGTGACACAAACACTAACTCTTCCAGTGGACCATTTAGAAATGCTAATTTCACATCTAAATGATAGAGTGACCACTCATTCTTACAAGCCATAGCAACTACTAACCTCACAATTTCAATTCTAGCAACTAGAGCAAACACTTCATTATAGTCAATGCCTTGCTTTTGAAGAAATCCTTTAGTAACTAATCATGCTTTGTGCTTAAAAACTTGTTCATCAACATTTAATTTCACTTTGAATACCCACTTAACATCAATTTTCTTTTTCTTGTCTGGTAAGTTAACTAGCTCTCAGGTTTGATTTCTTTCAATTGACTGTAGTTCTTAAACCATAACTATTTTCCAAACATCAATTTTCATTGCTTCTTTGTAATTAATTGGTTCAGCATCTGCTAATAATGCAAAGTGAGTGAGATCACCTTCTTCATTCACTGCATTATCAGGTGTTATTTCACAATCAGTCAATCTTAATGGTGGTTGCCTATTCCTCTGTGGTCTTGCTGGTACTATAATCTCTTCTAGATCATCTTCAACAAATTCATGATCCCCTTCATTTTCTGATTCATCACTTGAATTAGGGTATACACAACTTTGCTTGATTTCACTGTTACACTCAGGTTCACTCTCCCATTTCCACTTCTTAGCTTCATTCACTATCCCATCCCTATTGATGTCAACCTTTTGAGTCACATGATTATAGAGTTTCTATGCACCAGTAGGATGATACCCAATGAGTATCATAATCTCACTTTTATCTTCTAGCTTGTTTCTTTTAGTATCTGGTACATGCTTATAGCACAAAGAACCAAACACTTTGAAATGCTTAACACTGGGACATGCTTCCAGTAGGATGATACCCTATGCTTATAGCATCTGGTACATGCTTCCACACCAAGCTTCTTCTGGTACCTTCAAATTTAATTTCTTAGTGGGACATTAGTTTAGAATGTAAACAACAATAGTGACTGCTTCACCCCAAAACTTGTGTGGCAAATTCTTCTGCTTAAGCATGTTTCTTGTCATATTTAGCAGAGTCTTGATTCTTCTTTCTGCAAGTCCATTATGCTGAGGTGTGTATAGAGCAGTTACTTCATGAACAACTACTTGACTTGTGTAGAAGGCCTCAAATTCCTTTGATGTATACTCACCTCCACCATCTGTCCTCACAATCTTAATTGATTTATCACTTTCCTTTTCTACTAAAATTTTGAATCTTTTGAATATTTCTAAAGCTTCACTCTTAAGCTTAATAGTATACAACCAAATCATTCTTGTGAATTCATTAATAAAGGTAATGAAATACTTACTACCACCAGGAGAACATACTTCAAAGGGGCAACATATATCAGAATGAACAACCTGTAGTGGTTAACTTGCTCTTTTAGGTGCCTCAAACACAAATGGCATCCTACTTTGCTTGATCTTCACACATATTTCACATATGGATTTTTTGACATTTAACTTTGGTAAACCATGCACTAAATCTTTAGTATTCAATTCACTAAGACTTCTAAAATTTAAGTGGCCATACCACCAATGCCATAATGTTTCAGCATCTTCACTGATAGTTGCAGACATACACATCATCTTGTCACTCGATATGCTGCATCTATAGGTTTTATTTTTGGACAAAGTAGATTTTAACACTAAATTCTTCTTTGCATCAAACAGTTTCAATGATTTACCATCCATTGTTACTGAGAACCCTTTCTCCACTAACTGAACTATGCTCATCAGATTATACTTCATATCTGGAACATAGAATACATCTTCAATTATGACTTTACCACCAAAATTGCTCTTCATCACTATATTTCCACTTCCTTCTTATGCAAGTTTCCTGTTATCAGCTAACTTGATACTAGTTTTCATGCTAGCTTCAAAATTTGTTAACCACTCTCTGTGAGATGTCATATGATTAGAACACCCAAAATCAAGATACCACTCTTCACCTTTCATCTTATCTTCACATGTAGCAGCCATTAACAAAATTGCATCAGGGTCACCTTCATGAGAAATATTTTCTTCCTCAGTCTTTTGACCCTTCTTGAACCAACACTCCTCAGCAAAATGTCCAAATTTATGACAATTATAGCACTGAACTTTTCTTTTCTTTTATTCTGATTTTTAGTAAAACCTCCTCTTCTAGAAGATTCAGTTTTGTTCTCAGCTTTGGATTTTCCATTATTTGACCAGTTTGTTTTACCATTCCCTTTCTTGAAATTCTTGTAATTTCCCTCTTTGTTGATTGTTTGAGCTTGAAGGGATTGTTGAACTGATCATTCTGAACCTCTATCAATCACCAGTAGCTCATGTGCTTCAAGGGAACTCTGCAATTCTTCAATTTTCATAGCCTTCACATCCTTTGCTTCTTGGATTGCTACTACTACGAAATCAAACTTTTGACTTAAAGATCTCAAGACTTTATCAACTACCATCTGATCTGAGATATTTTCACCAGAGTTCTTCATCAAGTTCACAATCTCAGCCATCTTAGAGAAGTAATCAGTTACCTTATGATGTTCTTCTATCTGCATCATTTCATACTTCCTTCTATATGATTGTAACTTGACTTGTTTCACTTTTTCTCCCCCATTATGATAATTCTCGAGTATATCCCAAGCTTCTTTGGATCTTGTTGCCTTGGAAATCTTATCAAAATGTTGATTATCAACAATTTGTTGAATGTAAAAGAGAGCTTTATAGTCTTTTTTCTCGTTTTCTTTGTAAGCTGTTCTCTGCACATATGTGGCGTTTGCATGAGGTTCTTCATACCCATTCTGCACAAGATCACTAACATCTTGCACGCCAAACAATGATCTCAATCAAGGCACTGCATCGTTTGATCCAAAACCGTTAGTGTTCATCTTGCTTATTCTTTAAGAAATGAGAGAAATCAATACACACAACTCACTCAGTGTTTCCCAATGATGATTCCCCTCACTCTTCACTCGTGTTTCCCTAAGATATAACTCAGGCTCTTTATACCAATTGTTTGAACAATCACTAAGTTCTACGCAGCAGAAGTGCTTATGAAAATAAGTTGTTTTTTTGCAAGATGGGAAAAAAACAAAAGTTGTATAACTAAAGAGAAAATAACAGAGAGAATATGAATGCAATGTGAATATTATTCATTGGTAATGAGTATCACAATACAAAGCCTTATATAGGCACAAAAGAGTCACTTGCTTGTGGAGCAAGTAATCTCACTAACTAATAGATTTTGAAACAAACTTAACTAACTATTAGTTACATGGCAGTTATTGATTAATATTCTAATAAAAACAACTTCATGAAAACAATATTAAACAAAACCCAAAGACACTTGAAAACTAAATCCCTGAACAGCATAGTCTAGCACTCCAATTTCTGCTTAATTGGCAATCACAGTAACATAGACAGTGTGGTTGTTTCCAACCACTGGCGCACCAATCCTCATCCTCACACCTTCATAAAGATTGCATGCATCCACAAAACGCTTCCACTGACCACCAATCTTGAAGTGTTCATACGGAGACGAGCCAAAAATCAAAACGCAGTCCGAAGTGTTTCCACAGTACCCATTTTGAGGGTTGTGGCAGCCCTGTGAAGAATCTACTCACAGCGTCCTTCATATTTCAGCATCTATGCAAGTAAAAGTCACATAAATAAAATGCACATTATAATATGAACATAATAATGCTAATTATTATGAATTTGGAAGATGAATATATGAATTTGGAAGATGGATATATGAAAGAGAAAATAAGGATGAGTATACAGTATGATCGGCATATATATACTATAGTTTAAGAAACTGGTGTACAGAACCATGCGTTGGAAACAGATTTGAGTGGGATGTGTGGGTATCTGTTTAAGTTTGCATGGGGTATGCCAAGGGTTGAAATTAATAGCAGCCAAATGAAAACATTGAAAATGAAAAAACAATCAGACCAACAATTATTCATTAGCGGATGAGAGGGAAATACAACAATAAGAATTTTGAAATTCAAATAGGGAATAGAATAGGAGGGAAAAAACTAGGGTTGAAGAAATTATCATTTAATGCAGGATTATTAGAGAGATAAATTAGGTTAAGAGGTTGCTAGACCTAATAAGCTTTTAGAGTAAGGGATATGGTGGTGTTTGTTTCAAGTTTAAATAAAAAAAAATAAGGAATAGTGACAGAGCCATGAATTTTATAGAGCTTGAGCAATATTTTAACCGCAAATTTACATGTGACATGATATATAGATAGTCATAAATTGAAATTAAAGAGGCATGTCATTTTGTCAACAAAAGTACAATTTGAAATAAAAGAGATGAAATATATCATGTCAACAATGTGCTAAATAAATAAAAGAGATGATATATATCATGTGACATGATATATAGATAGTCATAAATTGAAATTAAAGAGGCATGTCATTTTGTCAACAAAAGTACAATTTGAAATAAATAAAATTAGGAGGTAAATGTCATTTCCAAGACCTCTTTGCAATGAATGTTCGAAAAATATCAACAACATCAAGTCACTTGAATATTTTCTACTCGGTGTAACATATCATCAAGTCATTGAACCACACATCATTGATCTTGTTGGTAACAATTCTTTCTCACGGGCTTATAAGATTATTTTACTAGCTTATTGACAGGGTTTGACAACTGGTACACTTCAAGAATTATTCTAGTTAAGTCACTTCAAGAATTTATTCTAAAAATTGATTATAGTAATCAATTTCAAATTCCAATAATATTGATTATAATATTTTATTATATTGATTAAACTAATTTTAGTGGTAATTTTATGAATTATTCATTTTAGAATTTATAGTAGAATAAAAAATATAAAAAAATAAATAAAACAATGATAAGTTTTAGCGACAGCCGTAACCATAGTAAATAAAATATGTATTGACCGCCATTTGGCAATGATATGCGGACACATTTAACTATGGAAATTGAACCCTATAGTGACAGATTTCGTCTGTCACTACATGTCAAATTTCTTGTATTGATACAAAGAAAATATGGGTTGAGTTCGAACATATGCTCATGCTTGCTGGGGTAAAACTGCCCCTGGATAGAAATGAGTATACCCATACTTGATACAAAATTGAGAAATCATTATTTTGAAAAGAAATATCTTCCATTAACTTTCAATAATATCCCTCTAAAATTATTCCAAAGTTAAAAGGTGAGAAAGTAGAGTCCTGTGAAAAAAAATTATACTTCCTTTTTTTTTTAAAGAAAATAACTTTCAACTTTCCTATAAATGTTAAAGAGCCGGCCAAATCACCATAACAAAAAGAGTGTGCCAAATAATTTATTTATTTTTTTGAAATATACCTACGAATCAAACTTCCGTCTTTTGAAATTCTTCATTTTGGTTTTCTGATTGGACTAAGATAGGGAGATTGTGTCACAAGGTTGATTTCGTCAACATCTCAGATACTCATCTAACGCTTAGGGCAGTTGGTTCAAATGGTTGTTGGAATTGGAATGCTTTAATGACCAATGTTACTTCTGATATTGTTCAACTTGTTGACCAACACCCTCCTCCTGTTACTTATAGTGAAGAGAAACATGATATGTTGATATGGAATGACTCTAAGACAAGGGTTTATACTTGTAAATCTGGCTATGATTGGTTGTTAGCTCGCAATACAACACTTTGTTTGGCTCGGCCTCCATGAGGCACTTTCTGTCAACAATGTTCGAAGAAGGTGCAATCTCACGGATAATGCTTTATGTGGTAGTTGCTTTCTAACTAATGAAGATGTACTACATTGCTTAAGGGATTGTCACTATGCACGAGAGATATGGAAAGCTATTCCTATAAGGTATACTTAACACTTCTTCTCAACATCGATGACTAAAGATTGGATCAAGGAAGGTCTTCAATCTCAACCTCCTAAAGTCTTTCTGTCTGCCTTGTGGTGGGGTGTGGTGATGGAGAAATCACAGGATCGTAAGGGACAATCAATGGAAGAAGTATGATGTACTTCGATACATTCATACGTTGCATTCATTATCTGCTTGGCAAAGGAACAAATGCAAAAATTAGAAAGGAGGTGTGATGGGAACCTCCACAACCAGGTCTTGTGAAATTGAATGTTGATGGAAGTTGCAACTCTCGTGGAGGGATTGGTGCTGGTGGGCTTATTCGGGACGATAAAGGTAATTGGCTTGCTGGGTTCTCCTCCAATGATGGTCAAGGTGATGTGTTAATTGTTGAGCTTTTTGCAATTTATCATCGTATCACTCTTCTGCTTCAACATGGGTATTCAAAAGCAATCATAGAATCAGATAGCCTAGAGGCTATTCAGTTGTTGACTCGAAGAAATGAGTTGGAGATTCATGAATACAGTTCGTTACTGCTCAGGATTACCAGTTTGATCAATCATGCCCCAGATTTGGTCTTGCATCATATATTTCGAGAAGTTAATCTCAGTGTTGATTGGTTAGCAAAATACGGAAATTCTTCCGCTATGGGTGTCACTACATGGTCCTCTCCGCCTCTGGGCTCTTTGTTCAGCTGTCTAGGGATACCCTGGACACTTAGTGTTTCTTTTTGCTTTTTTTTTTTTTTTTTTTTTTTTTTATTTTAT
>Ga0228711_1010494_pt1 | contig 12160 bp, 9 predicted proteins | sample MedpolnodulmetaG_2_FD_177996 | JGI IMG/M metagenome (GOLD analysis project Ga0228711, IMG submission 177996) | Root nodule microbial communities from Medicago polymorpha collected in Santa Monica, California, United States - brown nodules | ecosystem: Host-associated > Plants > Roots > Nodule...
GGTTTATTTTCTTCCTTCAAATGCCACACTAATTGACCAATTGAACACTAGTTGACTCAATAAATTAATAACAACAATTTATTTAAAATGACTCTAAATTAAACATTAAACTAATGAAAATAGACTAAAAACTTAACTAAAAGTGACTCTAAAAATAGTGTATGAATGACTATCATCAATACCATAGTAGCAATTAACTACCATTCGTTGGTCTAAAGTAGTTAACTGTAGTTTCAGAAGCGGTAGTTAACTATCGTTGTCACCAACTACATTTAACTACCAATCATTAGATAAATACAATCTACAACATTTAAATGCACAACCAAGACGCAAAACGAAATGTCTAAACACCTATACCTTAAATACCATTCAACAAGCAATACACAAATTCAACAACAATTATCGCTCATAATCAACAACAAAATATTATCATTCATAATTCAATAACATTGCACCAATCCGACATTACGTTAACAATACACAAACGATTGAAATTCAAAAACAATCTAACATTACGAAAATTGACAATTTATTACACATCACTACATCAAATAACTTAAGACTCTGTAACATAACACCAAAACTCTACTAACAATTTGGGCACTTGTAGTTGGAACGAACCCAAAGATAGACCTTATTATATTCAATCATCCAGAAAAAACAAGGATGTTACATCGCCATCATCTAGAAGCATCTCAGGACGATAAATAGTATTCATGTTGTCGTTATCGACCCCTAGATCTATGCAAAGTACTTGCACACCAACATGACGTGTTATTTGATTTTCACCAAGACGAACAAAGTATTTGTTAAATTATGTCCTCAACTCATCAAACTTGTACGTTTGGTAAAAAAAAATCTTAATCATCCGCTTGAAAGCTTTCATATGAGACATGAGCTTCAATTTTTCCATTTTGAGAGATGACTAACTTGACAGAAGTATATATAAGAGCAAATATCAAAATAAATAAAATAAACCAAACGATGAAATGAATTGTAGAATAACCAGAGACATATATTTATATAAAAGTCGGGGAAATATTATCACATAAATTGTCGGTGCTTTGTCCACCACATAAAACATAAAAGATATATATATTTATATAATGTTACTGATATATTGACCACAAAAAATATGACAGAAAAATGCAACAATGTAAACGAGTTAAAAGATGCAATACCTTTTTTTGATGTCAAATGAGTGTTGATTCTAACAATCCTTTTTCAACAATTTGAGACAAAGATCTTGAAGAATAAAAAATTGAACTTTTTGGATTATGGATGGGATATAGGGAAGAAATTTGGTGAGTAAATAGTGTAGGTGTTTACTGGTGTTTTTGGTAAACAAGAGGACTAATGTTGATTATTACAAGCATGATCAAACCAGAAATCATAGGACATGTTGTGCAATTTTTTCCAAAAAATACATGAATGTTCATCATATTCATAGGTTGCTATATGGACAAGATTAATAAAACGGTTTTTTGTGTGAAGGTAATGTCTTTCGACAAAATGCAGTAAAGAAAAATGCAAGTAAAAAGACTTAAAAGTTTAAATGCAGAAACTTAAAGAAATGTAAATTGCAATGCATTTAAATGTAAAGGTGGTTCGACAAATCAAGTTACATACATTATGTGACTCTTTTCTCTAGACGCTGGTACTTCGAGTGCTAGAACTCTATAAATGATTTGCGACCAATTTTTCATATGAAAAACTATTATTTATACATAGAAGAATTAACTGCAAAGACTAAACTGCTAAGCACTGCACTTCCTCGACCAAAAATTGCATGTCTCCCACGTCCTGGACATTTGAATCCAACCTCTTCACTAAATCAACTGCATGTCGAATCGTGGCTTCTGTCGAACGATCTTAGTGTCAGTCGAATCCAGCAACCTCTAATCGTTGACTTAGATAATTTTGCATCTTTGTCCTTTCTTTTACCTGTCAAATAACATCAGATAAAAATACAGGCTAACAATAGGTGGAAGAAAGTTGTCTGGAAAATGTAACATGTATAAAATGGCAAATAATTGTCGTAAACAACAAGCGTCGAGCAGTAGTTAACTGTCGTTGAGTGCAAAATGGTAATTTTGGGGTGTTTGAGAGCAAACCGCCACCTAAAGAGTTCCACAATACTTTGTGAGATTTTTCATCCGGAACTTTTCCATATGGGCTTCTTTTGACCCTTTAGATTTTTCTAAGAATATTACTTTTTTCACCCTATTAATTTTTTGCGTGCCCTATTCAAATTTTGAAATCTAAAATATTTCAACGTGTTTAAGTTTTTATGAGGTATTTATGCCGTTCAAATTCTATAATCTAAACTGCATAGGGCGAGAAATCAATAAGATGGAAAAAGAAGGAGTCTTTTCTGCTTGTTGACACATGCTAAGCTATTATTATTATTTGCAATGCAATTCTTTTATTGTAAATGTTAGTAATTAGTGTGTTCGATTATTGAGAGAAATTGAACACATAATCTTGCTTTCGGTTTTCACTTCATGTTTTATAATTCTTGTCCAGCTCTAATTAGTCACTTCTCACTAGTTGTCCTTTTGTTTTTTCTTTTACTCTTTTAATTATCTTTCTAATGCTCCTACTTGCATACCTTGTCAAAAAATATTAATTATCTATGTAACTTTTGCATATGGCGAGAGAATTTTTTTTTTCTAAAAGTAAATTTAAAATATGCCATTTGCGAACTACTATGTTACAAATCCAATTAAATCTTCAATAAGTCATTTCATCCTGCACATTGTGTATTGTAGTATCTTTCGCTGTGAATAGTTGGAGATGGCAGGTTCAGTGCAACCTGTGTATGAGCACCACTATGTTTTGGGTTTATTTTAGTCAATATTTGTTTAAAAATTTAGTTGGCATGTGTTACTAAATGATTTTGTTTTAATTTGCATATTTGCATCAGTGGCTCTTCTGAAAGGGACTTGAGTGAAAGCTCTAGTATTAAGTATATGCAACTTTCTTATCTTTTGCTTTTCTAAATATGCACATTTTGTATATGTCATGTCATGCCTCTACTGTTTTATAATTTTTTGTGAATTACAGTGACTTTAGTGTGGTTTCTGGATATATGATTTTTGGTGTAGGTTAATCAACACAACATGTTACTAACAAACAATGGTTGATCTAAGTAGTTTGGCTTGGGTAACCAAACTACTGGTAAGTCAGACCAACTATTTTCTCAAGTAACACTTGAACTGTTCCCGAGCGTATGCGTAGCTCAAGTGATTGAAGTATTTCTCAGTCTGTCCCTGGGCGTGGCTCAAGACTCAAGTGGTTGAGCTATGACTCGAATGGATTTGACAATAATGTCGAGGATTCAAATCCCGACTATTAATATAAAGTTGCAACATGGATGCTTTTTCCTTCCATTAAGCCTCAATTTATAGTTTAGAGTACATAACAACAGACATAAGCTATAAGTTCATTCTTATTGTATTCTTTTAAGTGATTTTCATATACAATCACAATAAAAAGGGGGGAAATTAGGCATAACAACCTCTATACAAATAATACCATAGCTCTTATACATATATAGGCTTAATATCCAATCTTCCTCCACCATATTCATTGTCATATCTTAGGACCCTTCTCTACAGGTCCACAATCTTCATTTTCTATTTTCTTCATAACTTATGTTCTTGTATTCTCTTTAATTTTCTTCCATTTTATGCCGGTATAGCTTTGAAAATATCATTGAAACTATTCTGATCAGCAAAAATATCCAAAAGAGACAGTGCCTGAAAGAAAAATTAAGACACAGTTTAATTCAGAGATTTAAAGAAAAAACTATATGAAAGATCAATATTGTGGAAGTTGATGATGAAATTATACCTCAGACACACTCAGTTCAAGACGAAACTTAGGACCGTCATAGTGATGAAGAATTGGTCTAAAGGAATCCTCCTCTAATGGCTCACAAACTTTTCTAGTGATCACTTGTACCTGCAAACATCAAGCGTCCGAATTCATTAGCTTTAGACAAACAGTTTAATTAAGCACTTATGGAAGTAAATTGAACAACTTATGGACATGTCATAAGTTATTTCCAGGAAGTTCTGTCAAACAGTCGCATAAGCATTTATGCCGGTAGATAAACTCAAATAATTCGATCGAATAGAATGATAATAATTGGATTGGAGATTATACCTGAGCAGGGAAACGAGATTCGCCGGGGCACTTCTTATCCTCCCAAGCTGTTGGATCAATATTACTTCCACCAAAACTTGCAGCCTAAACAAACACCATCAAATATTAATATTATTACCCTTGAAGATTGATTCCAAATATGCACAAACAAACATGATACATACCTCGAAAATACCATGTAGTTGGTGGGTGGAATAGTTGTACAGAAAAAGGGGTAACCCTGGAGTTATTGTTCTAACTGAATCTCTGTATCTTGGAGGCAGACCTACAATATTTACCAAGAAAACCAATAATTTAGAGACCAAATTACACAATTAAATTTCATAGGAAGGGACAAAATACTGAAAAATTTAAGCTTCTTCCTCTAATAATCAACATAAACACCATAGACTATTGATGATGATTCAGTTAACTTTTTTTGGAAGATCTCAGTTTCATAGTCACATGTATCTTATTAAAAACAAGAATACCTATTGTATAAAATTCCCAATCCCTATAGCTAAGAAGCACATATGTAAAAAATGAAAAATTATTAAAGCAATAACAATGATCTCATAGATAAATAAAACATACCAAAGATCTGTCTTTTGAGGTTCTCAGCCATGGTATCATTGTTGCAAACAAAGATATAGCCACCAATGGTTTCATTCCTAGGTAAGGACTCAGATGGTGGCAAAGTTTTGAATTTCTTGTCAGCAGAAGTTTTTGCAACATCAGTGTTATCTCCATGCTTCTTGTTGATATTGTTATTGTTGTTGATATTCTTCTTGACACCTTTGTTAGGTAGTTGAAACTCATCACCAACCTTAAAACCTGACTTGTAACCATTAAAATTGATGTTGTTAAGGTTGTTGGTGTTATTGTTAAGGTTGTTAACATAAGGAGATGAATAAATTCCCTTGTTGAATCCAGCAAAAGAAGGGTTATTATTATGTGGCATGGAAAAAAGTGGACCATTGGAATTGTTCATCATCTTCCATCCATCATTGAGATCACTACTTGGTTTTGAGTTGAAATTAGTGAAGGAGTTGTTGATATCAGAATTTTTGACATCAAAGTTTCTTCTTTGATCAGGTCTTTTGGTCATGTTGGTGCTCCAAATTGAATCATTTAGAGATAGATTAGCCAAATTTGATGTTTGATGCCTTAGTTGATCACTAAATTGCCAAAAAGAATGTTCATTGTTGTTGTTGTTGATGTCCATGCTTGATTCTTCTTTCAAATGATTTTTCACTAGTTGGAAAATTCTGAAAAATAGTATAAGCTTTAACGAAATAAATAAAGTATAGATTTGAGAAGAGATGTTAGATTAAAATGGAGTATATAGAGGACAAGTGTGTTAAATAAAGTCTAAATTGAAGGGAATGAAGCTTCGTGGAAAGTTAGTAAGGGCAGGTGAAGGGTATTGCGTGTGTAATTGTCAAAGGTTGAAATGGAATTTGTGTCATTAATTTTTGATTTGATGGACGGAATTTTAGAGGAAAAAAAAGTTATATAACATAAAATTTAATTAAGTTATTTTTATTTGACTAAATCAATTTATTTTCTAGTATTAATTACTCTTCAATTCAATGAATATGAGATGACTAATTTTAATACAATTATATTGACTAAATCAAATTATTTTATTTTATTACTCTTTAATTCAATGAATATTAGATGAATTATTTTAATACAACCATATTTTATACATTTTTGTATTTAATTAAATAATAAATTTAATTTATAATATAATTAAATCGGTACTCTAAAACCATTTTTATACATATGATTTGATTTGGTAATTTTTTGTATTTATATAATTTTTTAAAAATAACCTAAAAACGCGTTAAAAATTTGCATGATTTGATTTTTGTTTTTGGTAATAATTGTGTGATTTGATTTGATAGTTACACTGTAAACTACTTTATTTCAATTTATTTTCATAATGAGATAATATAAAAGATATTCAAAGATATTGTCACTATTTTCCTTAGTTAGGTAGGGATGATTGACTAAGCAAACCGCGTATACAAAAGATGATGCCGACATGCGAAAGTAAAATGGGACCACTTGGGCAATTGGTAATTTCTGGGTTTGATTTTGTGTCCATTTCGAGCTGTAGTCCTAGATTCTAGAAGATGTAGAAGAGTTTAAGTCAAGTCTCAGATTTGGATTTAACGCAGGAACAGTGTCACAAAGTTACGCGTGTTAGTTGCTCGGAGATCGTGTATAATTGATTTTTTATTACGTAATATAAACCGTTCGATCTTTAATTAATGGATGAGACTATGTGATAATTAAACTGCCTGCAATTTGGGTTCATCAAATCCCACTTACCATGTAGAACCAAACTAATTATCTAATGAATCTAAAGATCGAAACTAAACCAACAAAATTAGTTCGATTATTTTCCATGTTTGGTCTAAATCAAATTAAACCAATCAAATTTAATCTCTCCTGATTTAGGTATCAGTTTTTATTTAGTTCGATTATTTTTCATGTTCGGTCTAAATCAAATTAAACCAATCAAATTTAATCTCTACTGATTTAGGTATAAGTTTTTCATACAAAGAGAATATATAATAAAATCTTAAAGTACTAGACTACTGACTTATAGTAAGTTAGTAGTAAGACATTAGAGTTTCAATATAGTAGGGATTACATAATAATTTATGAAAAATAAGGGTTACCAATATCATAAACTCAATAGTCAATTATCTAACATCTCTCTTCAAACTCACAATGCATTAATAAGAAGCATATAGAGTTTACCAATCAAAAACAAAAATATAAGTACTCAATAATAAATAATATAAACTCAAAACATCTAATATTCTAAAACCCTCTCTAAAGCTAAAGTTTGTTAAACGTTAAATTTGTTACAAATTAAATTAAATTAACCATAAAAATAAGATATTGAACTAAATTATTTAACATCATAACCAATAGAGATGAGCAGTCTAATAGGGAAACCATCATAGAGATGTATCATATCCAAAGAGAAGAGCAATAAGACAGAAGAACCAAAATCACACCAAACCAAATCAAACCAAACAAAAAGTGAAGCGATCAAGTAGAAGGTTATTGTGGTAGTGGTTATTGTTGTAGTACTAATTTGAGTACTATTTTCCTTCTTACCCAACACTTTTTTTTCTCTCCTTCTTGCTCCTTAGTTATTGCAGCATTCTTGTTAATCATGTTGACACACCTCTTGTAAACAATGTCTTTTTTTTACCTAGTTTGACGTCGCCATCTCCAAACTCCAGGCCTTACGCTATGCATAAGCTAGTGATCAAGGAGGGATACATCAAATTCCATTGTGCCAACTGAGCAGTCCTCTTTATCATGCAGTATATCAATACTAATTTTCCCTTGTTGAGGGCCAAGTTGTGAGTAGTAGGTAACACATAGTGTCTTAGAACATGATGCATAACTCTAGCCAAGGCCCAAGGGTTTCAGATCGTTTCTACAAATGGTTTGGAATCTTTAAGGTATCTAGTCATCGCCTTCTTTGTCTACAAATGGTGTGAATACGAGTTTTTGGAATGTGGCTTGGAGAGGAAATATTGCCTTTCGGAATAAGTACCTGAGGTTCTTTTTGTTATCCAACCAAAAGGAGGCAAATGTCGCCGAATTGGGGGAGATTAATTCGAGGGATTGCCATTGGTCGTTTTCTTCGAGACGCCCTCTTTTCGTATGTGTAAATGATTTGTTAAGGGAGTTGTTGGTGGAGTTGGAAGGTTTTAGAGGGACTCTGGAGGAGGATGTTTGGGTTTGGAGGTTAGAAGAGAGCGGTGTCTTTACGGTGAAGTCTATGTATAAGAAGTTGGAGGTTAGAATGCTTGAGGAGATATCGATATTAGAGGCCCAAGGTAAGGTATTTTCAAATATATGGAAAAGTCCGGCACCGTCCAAAGTGGTTGCGTTCTCTTGGAAGCTTTTTCATGATCGAATACCATCTAAAGTGAATCTGGCACATAGGCATGTGCTTCCGCTGGAAGCATCTTTAAATTGTGCTTTGTGTGAGGGGATGACGGAGTCGACAAACCACTTGTTTATTCACTGTGAGTTGGCTTCGGAGGTGTGGCAAGGTTTGTTGACTTGGCTTAATTTCAACTTTGTGCCGCCGACGAATCTTTTTCTTCATTGGGAGTGTTGGAACGGGGCAGTGTCAAATAAGAAGGTTTGTAAAAGGTACCAATTGATTTGGCATCCCGCGATCTAGAGTATTTGGAGGGCGAGAAATGATCGTATCTTTAATGATGCTATTTGTGGGGCAGCGGAGTTAGTGGAGGCGATTAAGGTTTTGTCTTGGAGATGGATGTTGGATCGTTTGAAGGTGTCGGCGTGTTTGTTTTATGAAAGGTGTTGGTGTCCAAAAGAGTGTCTTATGCGTTAATGGGGTTGTTTCAGCTTAGTGGAGGGTGAGGCTGGGGTATGCGGTGTTTTGCTGTTAGTGGTTGGTTTTTTGGTGTTGTTGTTCGGCATATGTTAGCCTCATGTTTTTTCTGCTATGCTGTTGGCCGATTCTTGTTTTTGTGATGACAGTAGTTTTGTTTTCTGCTATGTTGGTAGTTTTGGGTGTCTGCTGGTTTGTTTTGGGGTTTCTGGTCTATTAGTGCCTCTTGTATTTTCTTTTGCTGTTTCGCGAGTTTTAGCGGTGTTTGTTACGCGCGCTCATAGTGAATAAAATTAGCTGATTCTAAAAAAAAAGAATTACACACCAACCCACCAAGCCCGCTGAGAGGTGGGGTAAAGCGGGGTAGAATTCAATCCGTAAACCTTTGTTGGCCATATCTGCCCTAACTTAGATGGATTGATGGTCGATGCTTGCTTTTTTGACTTCCAAAAAGTTCCTGATAACATATGAAAATGATTAAAAAAACCAGTGGTAGTTAACTACCATCGATTTTTTAGTTATAAGACAGCGGTAGTTAACTACCGTTAGAAATACTTTAGACATTTTTGTGTGTTATTAGAAACTTTTGGAAGTCAAAAAAGCAATTTTCTTAATGGTGGTGGGGGGCAAAATGGAACCAAACTAGCCCATTTTGGCACCATTGTGACTAAACAATTTTATATTTTTTGTAAAAAATAATGTTTTCTTTTCAAGCAAAACATAGGGTAATAGACAAAAAAAAATTTTTATCATCTTTAATTAAATCATGAGACAGTTTATTTGTCCAAAATACAAACGGTTTAAAATACAAAAATACCATTTTATTTCCTACTCAAAAAATATTATCTCTCTCCCTCATGGCTCCACTTTCTCTATCCCTCCTCTCTCTCTCTCTCTCTCGTGATCTCTCTTCCATATCTCTCTATCCTCTCTCTCCACACATAAATTTAACCTCTCTCTCCTAACTCCTTTACTTCCCTCCAAATCTCTCTCGTCCCTCTCATCTCTCTTTCTCCCTCTCCCACCTCGTCTCTTTCTCTATATGTCGACGATTTTCTTTTCTCTCTGTATTGTCTCCCTCTCATATGATAGAACATGAACATACATAATTGAGAGAAAGATTAGAATGATCTCCAAAAATTAACATCTTAAATTTGGAACACCAAAAATTATTCTATCTAACTTTCACTTGAAGTAATGTGCTGTAATTTCCAAACAGCATTGCTACCATTGACTAATTGACTAGTGCAATGCAATCAAAACTTCATGTCAGATGTTCACAACAAAGTTGGCTGCACATTTCCTTCTCATTGTCACCTAATTCCAAGATCCTCCAGCTTTCACTTAATAGACTATGACAATGTTCCCATGATGAATTTGCTTGACCAAAGTAAAAGCCTTTTGACCGTCTTTACCTTCACTGCAGTTCCCTGTATAGCAGCTAGATAACTAATTGAGATACACCATTTACCAACTTGAGCTCTCTGAAACATATATATGGAAGAATATGAATCCAATATCACATCTTCCTGCTCAAACATCTTGAACATCTTGGCTGCAGCTTCCATATTGAATTATCTAGTTGTTGAGAAGTCATGTCTCTAACTATTAATTCAATCCAGGCTGAGGCAAACTCACATCATCTGATTGCTTCTTGAGCTGAGCAGAAGTCTGGTTCTCTAATTTTCTGCACCGGGTGATTTCCACTTCACCAATCCCTTTCTCTTGAGAATTGCTATTGGCTTCACTACTTGTACTGTGTTGTTCCAATTTGATTACCTTATCCTCACCAGAATCAAATTTTGCTTTCATTCCCGATAGTGTAATTCACTTGGCAATCTCTATCACACCATCGCCTTCCTCACTTGTAACAACAATAACCGTTTCATCAATTTTTTGATGCACAATTCGATCTAACTCTCTTGATAGTGATAGAACCCCTCTTTCTAGGATTCTTTAACCTCTCAGGCGTAAAGAATGATAAAAAAAAAATTTGTCTTTTACCCTATGTTTTGCTTGAAAAGAAAAACTGGAATGTTTTTCTTGAAGAAGAAAGATGTAATCAGGAGAGAAACTTAGAGATGGAGGGGAAATGGAATGAAAGCCAAGAAACTAATTTCATGATGTTCGGGTTGCAGTGTTAAACGACGAATTCATGTTATGATGTTTCGCTGTTATTCACTTGAGAATTCACTTGACATAATATCAAGTTACAACTTACAATCACTTCATAAGCCCGTAAGAAAGAATTGTTACCAACAAGATCAACGATGTGTGGTTCAATGACTTGATGATATGTTACATCGAGCGGGAAATATTCAAGTCACTTGATGATGTTGATATTATTCAAACATTCATCGCAAAGAGGTCTCAGAAAGGGCATTTACCTCATAATTTTATTTAGCACACTATGGACAGGTTATGTTTCATCTCTCTTATTTTAAATTGTACTTTTATCGACAAAATGACAAGTCTCTTTTATTTCGATTTTTGACTATTTATATATTATGTCACATATAAATTTGCGGTCAAAATTTTGCCCAGACTCGATAAAATTCTTGGCTCCACCACTGAAATTATCTCAATACTTTTGATCTACGTTAGAGCTGCTACACAAAGAAGAAAAACGCTTTACACAACCAATAAATTGTCAACATTTATCAATGATGGTATCTACAAGACGATTAGAGAGACACGATAATTCTATTAGAAAAGGATTATAGAGATACAAGGTTACACGTGTGAAGAACATATGGTAAATTACTATATAATATTAGCATGTTGCATTCCATATACCATTTCATCGTAACAAAATTTTACCATTATCATTGGTTTATTTGACATCAATATTTATTTTTTCTGACTCAAGAAACAATATAATATGGCTACTACATTCTGAGCCCACAGAGGATCCCGACAGGGCGGTCCAATAAGAAAGCAAACAAGCCGCTTGTTCTGCAGCAACATGGTCTCTTTTGTGGAAGTTTTAATATTGCAGCACATGTACATCAAGTTAGTTTGACTCTATGATTTATTTCAGGATTCCATAATATGGTTGCTCAATTCTCCCGAAGAACCATTAAGATTGACGGTGGATTTGATTTGTGGCTTGTCAATAGTCACGTCATGAAATATAACACTATGCACACATCACTAAATCCTAATGACACAGTTCTTATGATTTAATTGCATTTGAGTTTTTCACTAGTTGATTTATTATTGCTATATTTCATTATGTTACAGGCTTATTGGAATTGGTTATGTTATGGGATGAACTAGTTGGGAATGATCCTCGTGCTTCATTCCAGTATGTGTACCACCCTAGTCAAATAAATACATTATGTAGGTCATTTTGGGGTGAGTTAATTCCTAATTGATTATTTATTTCTTATGTTTGTTTTGACAGAATTATTTCTTATGTTTTTAATTAGTGTGTATAACAAATAATGATATAAAATTTTCAGGAAACTTCAAGAGCTATTGCTACTTTATCTCAAAGGGAGGCTTTGTGAATATGCTGAGATCAACGCATTACTTAATTAGTCCTACTATTCTTTTGAATCTAATTTATTCAGAGTTAACAAAAGTTACCGCTGACCTTCCTTAAAA
>Ga0228711_1010495_pt1 | contig 12160 bp, 6 predicted proteins | sample MedpolnodulmetaG_2_FD_177996 | JGI IMG/M metagenome (GOLD analysis project Ga0228711, IMG submission 177996) | Root nodule microbial communities from Medicago polymorpha collected in Santa Monica, California, United States - brown nodules | ecosystem: Host-associated > Plants > Roots > Nodule...
TTCCATTTTTTTTTTTTGACAAAATGGGTTGCATTTTCAAAATGTAAACCTCCTAACAACACCATAGGTGCAGTCCTGTTTTTATTTTCTGAAAAATAAAATTATAAAGGAAACTACAAAAATACCCCTGATGCAATTCAGTTTCATACTCTCTAGCACAACGCTCGTCACAGTCTCCGGCAACGGTGGCGGTGCCTCTTCTTTGAGTCTCACGAGTCACTCACTCACTCTTTCCCCTCTTCTGTTCGCATTATCCCTTTCAATTGATTTCCTTCAGGTTTGTTAGTTTGCACTTTGCATTTTGTTGTCAACTTTCATCTTCATTTGATTTAATTCAATGTGAAATTGAACCCTACTTCAATTTCATCATTGTCATTCATTGGAAATTAGAGTTCAGACTCTGATTTTAGTTACCATTAGTGTTTAAGTTGTGAGTAGAAATTAGTTTATACCAATGCCTCTTGAATTATACATGTTTAGGACATTAGAGTTAATTGGAAATCAATCATGTTAAAGTTGTGCATTTTATCATTAAAGTTGAATTTTCCTAGTTTTATTTGATTGGTTTAAAGTTTCGTACTTTATGTTACTAGTAATATATGTGTGAATTGTGCATTTTGTAGGAGTGATACAATGATCAAACATAAGAAAGTCGATGCATTTTTCGAAAGGAAAGTTTCCGACAAAGATGAAAATTGATGCATTTTTCAATGCTGGTTCTGACTTCCATTCTCAACCATCACCAATTCACAGTGCCACACGATGTCATGAGCTGCAATGCAACTGAACTTGAATCAATACATTAACATTACATTTGAAGTTTGTTAATAAGATGATGAGACATCATCTGAAGAAGGTGCAAACCAACGCCCTTGTATCCCTTTTCTCATCCACCAGAGTCACAAGAACCTTCCACTCTACACCCATCACAAAATTCTCCTCCCAACTCCATAAAGATTCGATTTTGATCCCACCTACCAAAACCCATCTCTATGTTTCATTCTTCTACACCCTCATTAGTCTCTACTTGAAATGTGGCAGATTCTCCACCGCCTCTGATACTTTCTCTCGCATGCGTGCCCTTGGTCTTGTTCCCTCTTTACCTTTCTGGAATAAGCTTTTGTCTGAATTCAATGCCTCTGGTTTGGTTTCTCAGGTAAAGGTTATGTATTCTGATATGGTGTTTTGTGGGGTTGTGCCAGATGTTTTTAGTGTTAATGTTTTGGTTCATTCGTTGTGTAAGGTTGGTGATTTGGATTTGGCTTTAGGATATCTTAGGAACAATGATGTTGTTGATATTGATAATGTTACATATAATACTGTTGTTTGGGGATTCTGTCAGAAAGGGTTGGTTGATCAGGGTTTTGGTCTGTTGTCTGAAATGGTTAAAAGAGGTTTATGTGTTGATTCAATCACTTGTAATATACTAGTTAAGGGTTATTGCAGAATTGGATTTGTTCAGTATGCTGAGTGGGTTATGTACAACTTGGTTGATGGTGGGGTTACAAAAGATGTTATTGGTTTGAACACCTTGATTGATGGGTATTGTGAAGCTGGGTTGATGAGTCAAGCAATGGATTTGATGGAGAATAGATGGAGGAGTGATGTCGAGATTGATGTTGTTACTTATAATACTTTGCTTAAAGCTTTTTGTAAAATGGGTGATCTTAAAAGGGCTGAATCTCTTTTCAACGAGATTTTGGGATTTCGGAAAGATGAAGATCAGTTGACAAATAATGATGTTGTAACTCGAAATGAGATAAGAAATTTGCAGCCTACACTTGTCACATACACAACATTAATCTCTGCGTACTGTAAGTTTGCTGGAGTTGAAGAATCACTTTCTCTGTTTGAGCAAATGATTATGAATGGAATCATGTCGGATGTGGTTACTTGCAGTTCTATTCTTTATGCACTCTGTAGGCATGGTAAACTAACCGAGGCAGCAATTTTGTTTAGAGAGATGTATGAAATGGGTTTAGATCCTAATCATGTCTCGTATGCTACAATTATTAACTCATTGTTCAAATCAGGGAGAGTTATGGAGGCTTTTAATCTTCAAAGCCAAATGGTTGTTCGGGGCATTTCCTTTGATATAGTTACGTGCACAACTATAATGGATGGGCTTTTCAAAGTTGGGAAAACTAAAGAAGCCGAGGAAATGTTTGAAACTATTCTAAAGCTCAATCTTGCCCCAAACTGTGTCACGTATTCGGCATTGCTTGATGGGTATTGCAAGTTAGGCGAAATGGAACTTGCAGAGTTAGTGTTACAAAAAATGCAGAAGGAACATGTTCCTCCAAATGTTATTACCTTTTCTTCCATTATAAATGGATATGCTAAAAAAGGAATGCTTAGTAAAGCAGTTGATGTGTTAAGGGAGATGGTCCAAAGGAATATTATGGCAAATACTATTGTTTATGCAATTTTGATTGATGCCTATTTTAGGGCAGGTGAACAAGACGTTGCTAATGGTTACTATAAGGAAATCAAAGTGCATAGATTGGAGGAAAGCAATGTCATATTTGATATCTTATTGAACAACTTGAAAAGAGTTGGGAGGATGGATGAAGCTCGACCATTAATTAAAGATATGCACTCCAAGGGTATCGATCCGGATATCGTTAATTACACTTCTCTAATAGATGGATACTTTAAAGAAGGAAACGAGTCGGCCGCTCTTTCCATTGTCCAGGAAATGACAGAGAAAAACACCCGGTTTGATGTTGTTGCTTGCAACGCTTTGATTAAGGGGCTCTTGAGGTTGGGGAAATATGACCCGCAAAATGTTAGTTCAAGAATGATAGAATTGGGTTTGGCTCCAGATTGTGTTACATATAACACTATAATTAACTCATACTGCTTCAAAGGTAACATAGAAGATGCTTTGGATATTTTGAATGAGATGAAGAGCTACGGGATAATGCCAAATGCAGTCACTTATAACATTCTGATTGGCGGGCTTTGTAAAACTGGCGACGTTCAAAAAGCAGCAGATGTTTTAAATGAAATGTTGGTTATGGGGTTTGTACCAACCCCAATTACTCACAAGTTTCTGGTTAAAGCATATTCAAAGTTTAAAAAAGCAGACACAATTTTACAAATTCACAATGAACTTGTCGACATGGGCCTCGAACTCAGCCTGACTGTGTATAACACACTGATTACTGTATTATGCAGGTTAGGGATGACTAGAAAGGCAAAAGTGGTCCTTGATGAAATGGTAAAACGTGGAATTTCAGCTGATTATGTTACTTACAATGCCCTTATCCGCGGTTACTGTACAGGAAGTCATGTGGAGAAGGCATTTAAGACTTATTTACAGATGTTTGTTGATGGAATCTCTCCAAATATTACTACTTACAATACCCTTTTATGGGGTCTTTCAAATGCTGGTTTAATGAGAGGGACGGATAAAATAGTTAGGGGGATGAAGGAAAGAGGATTTGTCCCAAATGCCGCTACTTATGACATATTGGTTTCTGGCCATGGTAGAGTTGGAAATAAAGATTCCACTAAATTTTATCGTGAAATGTTAACCAAAGGCTTTGTTCCCACCACAGGAACATATAATGTGCTTATTAATTATTTTGCAAAAACAAGAAGGATGCGCAAAGCAAGAGAGCTTTTCAATGAGATGCTGGCAAAAGGAAGAATTCCTAATTCTTCAACTTATGACATTCTAAAAGCACGAGATAGACCAGGCACTTAAGCGGTCATACCGAACTGAGGCGAAAAATTTGCTGAGAAATGTGGGGAAAAAAGGACACAGGCCATCTAACAGCACCCTCTTATTTATCAGATCCAATTTTCGCATCGCTGAAGCTAGAAGGTTATTGAAGGTAATTACCCAAAAGAAGAATGAATGACAAACGCTCACGGTGAGATGATGTGAAACTGCTACTGTTCGGTGTCAAGGACTGACGTGGCGCCTGGGAGATAATTGAAGTTGTGGTGGATCAACAATCTTTTTTGTCTTAGGTTGGAAGTCTCTAAGAGATCAATGGGTTCATTCTCTGCCCTCAAAGAATTGGTGAGATTCATAATAAATTAACTGACCTATCCCCCCATAACCATATTTTTGTTAACATCGGTTGAAGTTTGTGTTTCTAACATGGTACAACTTCTGCGTTTATTTTCTTCAGTGCATGATGAAGGGTCTTGGTGTCAATTTTCTATCGGTGCCTGCTCCAATGTCAACAGATCCAGTTCAGAAAGATGAAGTACATGCACAGGTTGGTAATCATATACTTCTGTGGTCTTAACTAATCATTTAAAAAGAATTATGTCATTGAATTGCAGAATGGTTATGCCTTCTTTCTAAACCTTTGTTGCTTTAGTTCTTCATTCCTTTGAGGGGAAGAAAAGAAAGAGATTAAGAGAGACAATTTGTTGATGTTTGAGTTTTCTTTATATTTTTGGTCTGTTAGGCAGTTCGGTGTCCAGGATAAAACATCAGAACTATTGTTATTTTCCCCTTCTATTTATGTTGTTTACTATTCTTATTTTTGAGGAGGGAGTTGAAAGGTGAGTGTTCGATGGAAATTTTCATTTGTGCGCTAAAGTTTGGAATGTAAAACTCTCATTCCTAAGAGTTGGCAGGGATCAAGTTAGGGCTTGAAGGAGTGAGTTTGCATTTGTGCGCTAAAGTTTAGAATGTAAAACTCTCATTGTTTTGCTATAATGCATGGAAGGTTTCATTGGATTTTTAAGCCCACTTGACACTTGCTTCTAAGTCCTGACATGATTTTAATCAGAAAAACATAAACTAGTGAATCTTTGTTTATTTTTTAGGTCTAAAGGTGAGGCGAAAGCAATGTTCTTGCGGCATTAAAGGTTTCTTGGAGCTGTAGGTGCCTTTATGTCTTCTGATAAACATGGACTCAAAGAATTATTGGTCAAGCAAGAGGTCCAATAAAGTCCCACCAAGTTATCTTTTGCTGTTGATAAAATGAATGGTCAACTAAACGGGGAATTAAATGTTGATGAAAGTATAGAGTGTAGTGTCTATGCAGCTTAGATGATGTTATCGGTAGTTTCTTGCATGATTTGTAGTTGTGACTGAATTTGATTATGCAAAATAGTTGAAAGTTATAACTATAATATCAGTTGATTCAGATTGACTTAGAATTAAAAAGAATATCAAATTGTGAACACTCATTAGTAATTTTTTTTGCATTATACTGTGCAACCAACAACTGATGGTTTTTGTGAATACAAACTATAACATTGTTGCTCATTTACTGACATCCCTTTTGTTGTCTCTTCTGTTTTGGGGGCTAGTTTTGATCTGATATATATATATATATATATATATATATATATATATATATATATATATATCCTTAATGAAGATTTGTAATAGGTACCGTAAAATGTAAAGACTGCTTGTTTATATCGATGAAAATAATACGACTTGTATCAAAGCTGTAACAGATCCAGAGTTTCTGAAATACAAAGAGAAAATGCATAAAGTAGAAAGAAGACATAATCGGGGCACTTATATAGTGTTTATTCTCTCCCAAATTCCAACTGAATTCCACCTACCTCACTCTCTCACCACAAATTATACACTTATTTAACACGTGGTAAACAATGCTTGCGACTTCCCCCCACTGCAATGGAACGACCTCCAGGTAGTTTAGGATTTAGATTCAATACCGTAAATGCGCGACACATTTGATCTTAGCCTTCTGATCTCAAATCAACGGTGATATTTGTAAAAGATAGTTTGGTGAAGGTTTAATATTAGCTGTATGATCTCAAGTCGATGATAAAGAACAGTTTGTGTTTAATTGTGTGCTTTTATGAAATGCACAGAATTCAGATCCAGCTAGTTAGCGAAGCTCTTCTCTCCTAATTTTGATCAGGTGCATAACTGTCTGAGTTCTTCTGAACTTTGCTTCTAAAAATATCATTAATCCATCAAGTATTTACAAATTACTAATACTTTTAGAGCTTAATTCTGGAAATTGAAAATCACCCATCTCATAGTCACCCCTTGGTAACATGTTTAATATTTCAAATATTTTGAGAAATCCAAACAATCTAAAACTACAATGGCATGCCTTGTTATGTTATCGGATGCATCAACAAAAGTTGACCAAACTAGAACGCATTGAGCCAAAAATTAGTGGCATCAACATTATAAAAAAAGATATATAAATCAGAATCATTTAAAGTGATCTGAACAACTATGGATCAATTCTTTAAAATTATAAAAAATAGTTACAAGGAAATCATTTAGCAGTCTAACGGTCTTCTATGACTCTGCTTCGCATTTTTTCTCCTTAAAATCCATCTCTCTTTAATGTTATTCGTGTTAGCTATGAGGTCCAAGTTTTCACCATGCTTTCCTTGAATCCCTTCCTTGGACTTTTCAGCCTCATATCCTCCTCTGATTCTGGTAGTTTCTGCAAGTAGATCAGTTATAAGCATTTCAGTCGTCTTGGAAGTGATTCCTCTCAAATACCATGATATGGGAGGTGGAGGGACAATGGCCGGCTGAAGTATTTGTTGTAGGCGAACTTTAGATCCAATTCTTCCTTTTCCTCTTGTACACATATTGTAATCTTCCTTTGTTATTGGTTTAAAGGGATAACATGTTGCTTCGTCGACAAATAAAGGCTCTACCCTCCAGCAACCCTCAAATTTTTTCATGAATCCTGTCTTGGTTTGCTTGAACTTCATCTGACACAAATTAGGTAGCAGTAAGATATACATCCTTTTTTGTTGGATCAAAAGTAAAACTATATGAGATTCATTGACATGAGAAATGATGAAATTCATGTTCTTAGTAACAAACAATTAGCTGCCCATTTGTTTCTAAGATGCGAAGGGACGATGTTGTGATTGGAGAAAGCAGTGACCACAAGCTGAGAATTACATAATTACATATCTAACAACTAATTACTGGCATTCACCATTAAAAGAATATGTGTTGATTAATTGAAATTCTAGACATATTCTTCATTTTCGGTTGGTAAATATCAGTAATAACAATAACAATCATTTTCTTAAAAGGTTTGCAGTCAATGAGAGTCTAAGAGAGGCAACTTTATGTGCCTCAAATAATTATGTACAACAAATATGCAATTCATTCATTATATGAAAAAGGGATAGATCCTTACAGAGTAGTCATTTCTGTTTTGATCAACCAAAACATTAATTGAAATGGTGCCAGACCACCAAAGAAATCTCCAAATAGCTGCTTGCTGAAGATCAACTACTTGCCTCTGACCCTCATCAACCAAAACTTTTCTGGATATCACTTCCTGACCAAGAAAAACATCACCATTTTGAATTGCAGAACTTGAGCAAACTGCTAAAACTATGTAATTGATAAATTATACAAGCTAGAAGTAAAAAAATAATAATCTAGAATCAAGAAGTAGCATTCGAAACCGAACGTTTCTGTTACAATTATGACGCTCTTCAGTGTTTTTCAAATTATTTATTTTAGCAAGTTTGTAATCATTGTAACCAAACACATTGAGCAGACTTATAAATGAATGAAGTCACTTACTTTGATATTTTTGAAAACTCTTCTATTATCAGGATCTATCACTATATTATATACTGCATCAGGGGGAAGCCCAACATCAACTTCTACATTGAGGTTGCAAAGAGAACCTTTTGGAACAGTCACCTGCCAAAAAAAAACATTTACTGAGACAGACGGACATAGATATTTCAGAAATTATTTCAATTCTTCTGGAAGGCATATGAAAGTTAAGTTGGAAGTTTTCTAAATCTAAGCAGAATATTGAATAAACCATATTAGCTACTTTTTTTTGTGAAGTTTATAAGTATCTCAAAAAGTTTAAATCAATAGGAACCTATGTAGCACCGACACTTCAGATTGTCGGTGTGCATAAGTGTCCGACACTAACACTTGTGAGCTATAAAGCACGGACACGGACACTGACACGCCGACACAACTAATAATTTGAAAAAATCACATAATTCAGTGTAATTACAAGTGTCTGTGCTTCATAGCTTGTGAGTACATACAATCACTTTTATTTTCTCAAGTTATAACCGATGCCTACGTGTCTGTGTCGTTTTGGTGTCCTTGTATGTGGCAGTGCTTCCTAGACAGGAACAGGTTAAAGAAAACTAGTCTAACTACATTCTAAAGCAATTAAAATCCAATAAGCTTCTGTTTCAGTAAGAAGTCAACATTTTCGGAAGAAAACCAATCCTATTTAACTGCTCCTCACCTTTATTTCTGGTGGCTTATCCACCCAAGAAGGATTTTCTTTCCATGCTTGCAGTTGTTCCTTCAGTTCAGCTTCAGAAGCACTAAAAGTTACACTCCCATTTCTCGGAAAAGATCTCCCCCAATTCATTCCTTCATGTTTTGCTAATCTACTCATCTGATTCTGTAGTTAAAAGATAATCAGTTAATCGTAAATCAACGTTCATTCTAAACTTTTAGCCGTAGGATTGGTGACTGACCTTTACAATATTTTGAAACTTGTGAGGTAGCTGCACAAAAAATTTAGATATTGCAGGATCCAATCGTTTTGGAAACCTAACTTTTTCATTCTTTCTGGCATCTAAGCTGAATTTGGTACCCTCTGATTCACCCATCATAAAAACCTGGAATTTTTTAAGAAAAATGCACCTTCATATTACAAATACATAACTACTACTATTACTATCTTCAGATAAATTTTAAGGTTCTATTTAGTCATAAATTTCTCAACTTGATAGATGTAGTTATATTCTAGGTTTAAAAAATAGGTCTGCAATCGTGGTTGATGATTTATCGGCCACATTTAACTGTGATTTTCTACAATATCAAAGGTTCAAAACGCTAATTTGTCATGATTTAAAACCATTGTTATGATGTTATAGGTTTAAAAATAGGTCTTCAATCCCAATTGAGACTGCATCAGCTGCATTTAATTGTGACCACGTACAATATCAAGGATCGTAAATGCGATTGTATCACGATTTAAAACCTTGGTTTACAAATGGGTCTGCAATCACGGTTGAGGCTGAATCAGCCACATTTAACTATTGTTTCTTGCGTTCTGTGAGCTTAACTCGGTTAGTAAGTCCAGATACCGAGTTTGTTTCAGCATAAAAAGGTGAAACTGAAAATTTTAAGAACATAACTAAGCACAAGTTTAAGAACAGAACTCAAGATAACGAACTCAGCCAGAATTTAGAACAAGCACGACTCATCAGAAAACAAAACAATGAAAAACAAAATATAACAGAAAGCAGAATGACTAATGAAATAAAAATAAATGTTATTGATTTGAAGATGAGATTCAAATGAAGATACTTACAAGATAAAATGATATGATTCAATTTTGAGAACTTGCCTTCAAAGTTGGGAAAAAGTAAATTTTTTTGTTTGTTGGTATAACTGTACAATATCTTGAGAATTGAAAGGTATGGAGGATGAACGATGAAGATAAGTAAGAAGAAGGCACGTGCATTACATGTTTAATTTGTCTGCTCAATGTTTTGGACCCACCATTACACCAACCAATCATGACTTTTCACTTTTCACATTTTCATATTTTATTCATAAAATTATGCATTCCTTAACTTAATTAAATTATGGTTTGATTTGCGGATGATTTTCAATATTAAATCTTATATGAAAACATGTGAGAAAGACCATAGATTTGAACATAGAGCTCAGATGGAAAGAAAACCATAAATTTCATTAAAATATTAATTTACTTGAGTTGGTCTGAAATTTTGAAGTGTGTTTTTATCATTGTCTCATGTTTAATTCTTTTGGTAACAATTTTGATAAGTTTGCTTTTTTAAAAAATTAATTTATATTTTGAATAAAGCTTGTGTAAGTTCACATGGAAATGGCAAATATACAATTTAGTCTTAATCATTATTTGGGGGGTGCATGAACCATTTGAAATTTTAATAAATGTTTTTTATTCGATTTTGAATTAGTCATTAATTTAATCATTTATCTTTTTTCTTTTCTTTCTAAGTTGGTCCAAAAGGAATTAATTATAATATAGTAGATATAAAGTTATAACATGTATTTATACTAGAATAAATCGTGAATTGTCTATCTTTAAGATTATATAATGTGAAGATGAGAGGATGACTATCTTCGTTATTGTTTTGGGTTTTCTATATTTTATTAACCGTCGAATTGTCGAATGATACAACATTTAAATAGTTAAATGGTTGGGCTGAGAGGATGCAGGGACGAATGTATGTTGAATCATGTGTGGGACGAATGTCTACACAAAGTTTTTAGAAAACATTTTTTTAATAGTATAATGTATCAATGGTTGACATTTTGACTACATGATCCACACTTATCACAAATTTTTCTCTCATAACCCACACCTATCATCATATGTATCTAAAATCCTTTTTTGATAATATGAATATTATCAAGAATCGGATGTGAAATCAAATGAAAGAAGACTTGTTAAATGATTGTTTAGTTACTTATATAGAAAAATATATTTTTATTGATAACAAAAATGAGAAAATCATCGGTGTTTTCAAGATATGAACAATCCTAGAGGAATATTATCATGAATATTTATGTTTTTAAAAATGAAATGTAATATATATACCTTGCTGTAAATTTTTATATATGATGCCCCGACCATTAAAATTTTCTGGATCCGTCATTGAGAAGATGAGAGAACGACTTCTCATTATTTTTTTTGAGAGGAGAACGACTTCTCATTATTTTTTAGGTTTTTTTAATTTTATATTTTATTAACCGTCGAATGATAGAGCATTTAAATAGTTAAATGACTGCCAACATAAACCTCTCATTGAACATCTCCAAAATAAAAGTCCAACCAACAATTCATCAATGTTTAATACCGACATTCTACAAATGCTTCCTGTGATCTTAGTTTAGAACTAATTTTCATCGACACTGGTAGAAAAACAATAACAAGATACACCTCAAGATAAAGTCTATTGTCGTCGGTGAGTAGGGAAAGGGGAGTTTCCAAGAGTTTGAGTTGGAAGAATTTAGGTTTAAAGAGAAGTTTGTAATGTGAAAATGAGTAAACTCAACATGGTTGGGCCTCTTAGGTTTGAAGTGCAAAAAAAGAATTTTATGATGTTCAAAATGCGTGAAAAACTCACTATGACATAGATTCGACCACTTTTTTTTTATTCGCTTATGTTTCTCTTTGCACAGAAGCTTCTCATGTATTGTATGATAACAGCATAAAGTGAAGGTGATTGCTGACATTGAGAGGATTAAAAAGGCATACATTTGCATTTATGCTTCTCCATTCACAGATACATTCTCTTGTGTGTGGTGTTTGACGAAAAGAACTCACTAAAAAGAATTTAATACGCAACATTATAATTTGGTATAATTACAGTTTTGCTACTATGACAAATTTGGTTTTTAATTTCAATCTCAATTTCAAATATTATGCAGCTATGATTGCAGTAGCACTAAATCGAATGGTTCCAGCTTACCCATTTGGAAGCAATAGCTAAGACTACAACAATAATGGTATGAGGAAGGAGGATAACCATAATTTTTGGCAGGGTAACTCATTCACAAGATTAAATCACACATTAAAGATGATCATCCATATCACAATATCCAAAGATTCAAATTATTTTATACAACTCACAAGACATATTAGAACAAAAATCACAAACATATGACTATAACCAGTAATCACCAAATTATAACAAGCAGATTTCAGGCTTTGGTGCAGACATCTCCATCACAAACCCATCCATCTTTGGGCTTCTCTTCTTCCTTGGCACCATTTATGCTTCCTTTGTCTCCCAGCGCACAATTTGGATGGAGATCAAAGTCACACTCTTCACAGAAGTATGACCAAGTATCTCCCTCATCCTCGCACCCATCGCAGCAATAAGCATTGCGGCGCGACAATACAAGCTCGTGCTCATGTGTTTCATGCGTCACCTTCTCAGGCCACCCCTTTGCAATGTCATCCTTTTGTGCCTCTATTTCTTTTATTCTCTCTTCAGTGAAAGGATAAGCATCTGCCCCATAAAGCCCAACCAGATCTCGAGCTTCTTTCGTGACAGTCTGGCCACTTGGTCCAATCGCCACGAGCTTGGGGATGCCAGATACCTTGAATTTGCGACTCAAGAATTCTTTTCTCGTGTCACCAAAGGGAAGTGCCAGCCATGGCATTCCCGCAAA
>Ga0228711_1010497_pt1 | contig 12155 bp, 13 predicted proteins | sample MedpolnodulmetaG_2_FD_177996 | JGI IMG/M metagenome (GOLD analysis project Ga0228711, IMG submission 177996) | Root nodule microbial communities from Medicago polymorpha collected in Santa Monica, California, United States - brown nodules | ecosystem: Host-associated > Plants > Roots > Nodule...
CTTATATCTTATGGTCTTATTTCTTGAAATCAATGCAGGACTCTTACCACTCCAGTTGCACTCACCAAATGTTTGGAAGCCATAAAAGAATATGCTTTTGTCAAATCTGAATTTCCGGTGATTCTAACTTTAGAAGAGCACCTAACACCAAAACTTCAGGATAACTTTGCAAAAGTAAGCATTTTTTTTGTCAACAATCACTTTCAACCATAAAGCACTGATAATAATTTGAGAAATAGAAGTGATTGAATGTAATATACGTATCGTTGTCAGACACCATCAGGTGTCGGACAACATACATGTCTTCAATCTTAAACGTCAACTCTATGAATCTAAAGCGTCATCATGATTTTTTCTATTCATGCAGATAGCAATTCAAATATTTGGAAAAATGCTTTATCGTCCTGGGACAGATTGTTCAACAGAATTTCCCTCGCCAGCATCACTCAAAAATATGGTACTTATATCAACTAAATCACCAAAAGAATATAATCAATCTGATAGTGTCAGCAATCAGGTGTTAAATGGATGTGAATCATCTGAAGACGAATCATTGGAATTGCAAGATTCTATGGTTAAACTGAAAACTGAAGAAAAGGTGAGGGAATCATATATTCCATTATTTCATTCTTCAAAAAGGAAAACAAAATGTGAATTATTCGTTCTTGCACTATGTGACTCATATTTAGATTTGATACAAAATAGAACATAATTGATATGAACTCGTGCATCTATTTTTGGACATGAATCCGATCCATTATGTTGAATCCCGATTCACTATAAGATGAATCCCAATTCTCGATTCATTCCAATGAATAATTGCCTAAACTTTGTGTAGTCAGCCACTTTTTCTTTGTGAACTTTATACGGCCAGTAACTTTTTTTTATTAGCAATGTATCTTACCATTAATAATAAGATTCAGTTTGCAATTTAGAAAATAAGTTTTTTCAGATTCACAATATGAATCTCGATTTGATAACCGTGTATTTAAATATTTCTCATTTTATGGATGGCAGAGTGTAAATGATGAAGACAAGGAAGATATAAATACAAATGCTTACAAATCAAACCAGCAAGTTGCACTTCAATACAAACATTTGATTGCAATTCATGGTGGAAAATCAGAAGGTAACATGAAGGATATACTAAAAGTTGATGGTGGTAAAGTCAGAAGGCTAAGTTTAAGTGAGAAGAAACTCAAAACTGCTTCTAAATCTCATGGTCCTGACCTAATTAGGTGCCTATCAAACTTACTTGAAGATTAACATTTCTACAGTTTGAGTGAGAAGAAATTCAGAACTTCTTCTTAATTCACATGTATATTTTTTTCAGGTTCACACAGAAAAATATCCTCAGAATTTATCCTAAAGGAGAACGTGTCCGATCCTCAAATTTTAGGCCACTTTTAGGGTGGATGTATGGAGCCCAGATGGTTGCATGCAATATGCAGGTTGGAATTGTGTTTTTCGTATTTGATTATTGACATTTTATCCCAAAATTTGATAGCAAGTTCGATTACAATTTACATGGTTAATAATACAGTTCAAATACTTGGTTAACCATCCATCAAACCTATTTAACCATGATTTTCAGACATCGACATATTGCATGGTCTGTCTTACTCTAAGGGACTTTTTTTTTTTCTTTCTATGACAGGGGCATGGCAAACCACTCCGGTTGATGCAAGGGATGTTCAAAGCGAATGGAGGGTGCGGTTATGTGAAAAAACCTGAATTTCTAATTCAAGAAGTTGCAAATAATGAGGCTTTTGATCCTAAAAGAAGGTTGCCAGTGAAGCAGCTATTTAAAGTGAGTGTACCTTTAACCACTTTACTAAAAGAAAATAAGTTGTTTCATTACATATGAATATTTTTCATATTCAACAACAGGTAAAAGTATACAAAGGAGTTGGTTGGAGTTCAGATTTTAGTCGAAGGCACTTCGATCAATTCTCTCCACCAGACTTTTACACAAAGGTATTAAAAAAACTACTCAAACTCAATTACAAAAGGAGATAAATCGAACTAGAATTCGACATGGACTCAAACATTATACCACATTAAGATTAAAATACACCAATTTGATAGCAGACTACATGAATCTTTAACCCCTTATAGTATACCATAACTATGAAAGAGATTTAAAAGTATATGCTTTAACCCCTTACTGCCTGATCATATAAAACTATCTGACAGGTTTCTATTGTTGGAGTGAGAGCTGATTGTGCCAAGAAGAAAACAAGTGTAAAGATGGACAACTGGTATCCTATTTGGGGCGAAGAGTTTGAATTCCGTTTGACAGTTCCGGAGCTTGCATTGCTCCGGATCGAAGTAAAGGATAAAGATCAGGCAAAAGATGATTTTGCTGGACAGACTTGTTTGCCTGTATCAGAGCTAAGACATGGATTTCGGTCTGTTGCTTTGTGTGACAGAAAGGGAAAGAAATATAACTCTGTCAAGCTTTTACTTGGCTTCCACCTAGAAACTTTGAAAATGTTGTAACAATTTGGTTAGTCTAAGTATTTATATTAGAGTTGTGCTATATAGCACGACACTCTTGATACACGAACAAGCACGACGCGCGTTAAACAACCTACAATTTGCCCGGTAAACAAAAAAAACACAGTAAAGCATTACATACTATTGGACTGCTAGTATTTTCATAAAATAAGATGTATACTAGTTACCAGTTATTAAGAAGACAAATAAGAGAAAAGAGAAAAGACAAAACAAAGACGTGAGTGAATTGAATTTCTTTTCCTTGGTCATATTCCATGCAAAATTAAAGAACCATGAAAAGAAGATGAAGTGAATATAGAAACCAAGCAAAAGCTACGATATTGAGTTGGTAACCACCGTCAATGGAAGGTGGAAAGATAGTCATAAATATTGTTAGGCAAATAAGAATTAAAAAACACAGTAATTCAATGGCAAACTCCCTCTTTTACGGATTCGTGTGATTTGCACGATTTTTCTCGTGCACATTATCATTTTTCTTTATATTATAAGATCTTTTTGTTCAGAGCATAATGATTATATGTTGAGCTGCTTGAAATAGTATTGTGGGTTTTGATTACCATGTCAATGTTACCTATTTTGTCCGTAAAATCCAACTCAACTTACAAATATCAATATTGTTAGACTAAACACTTTCAACTGTGTTTGAACATAAGATCTTGCAATTATGTGTGGATTTCAGGTGGTGATTGTCAATTTGTCTATAGACAACAAGAAAAGAAGTACCAATATTTTACCAGGGATATTTATTTAGATTTAAAAAATAATTATTAGCATACAAGTTTGTTAATATGGTGCGCATTGATGCTAGACCTGAGACCAGAAAGCCATTATATATAGGTTCGAATGTGATGCCATACCCTCTAAATAAGGAAACTGGTGCATGGATGTAGGTGGGTCCAACATTGTCCTTCAGCAAAATATTTCATACTTAATTTAGTGCAATAATTTTCATATGAAAAGATTAATACAACAAAAATGTTAAACGGTAGAATTGGTATAGTGCTCTTTTTTTTTCTTTTTCCTGTAGTGTTTTATTTAATTTGTTCGATACACTGTCAGGTGCTAAACATAGACATTTCTCTCCGCATATATTGATTTATCAGGTTGTAAGAGTGAAATGTTTTCTATTAGACCTAACTCCATTGATGAATAGTACTTTTTCGACTATCATTCAAATTGTGCATGTTTAAAATCATGATGAGTTTGACAAAATCATGATCACATGTAATTTTGTTGAAACATACATTATATAAATTTACTTTGGTTCAGAATGATTTTGTCACATTTATATCAAATCCAATCATACTTAGTGTATATTTAGTTTTACTTTTAGATGTTCCAAAATTAAATACTAATATGTTTGACTTGCTTTTGTCAAAAATCGATTATATTTAAAATTAGGTTTTGTAACTTTTAATTCTTGAATTAATATTTATATCCAAATTTAAAGTTCAACTCATGTTTAATCAGAATTATTTTAATCACAAATAATATTACAAAATCAATTTTTGTCAACCTAAAATTAATTATATACTTAAATGAACTCCATTTGATGCGGCCACGTACAAAGTAGTTCAGCAATCATACATATTAACAGAGGATTTGGAAGCACGTTTTGCAGCATATACATGAATGCAGGACAATACAACATAGAAATAGAAATGATATTTGTACAACCATTTTGATACAATTTTGGTATAACGTTCTCTCATAGTCACCTTATCTTTTTATTCTTTCTTCCTTTTTTGTTTTTCTATTGTTTTTGACCAATGAGAAGATAAAACAACAAAATTGTCTCAAAAGTTATACCAAAATAATTGTTAAATCATCATTACTCATGCAATAAGTACCGGATTAGTGTACTAATCTTTGCCATTAAAAAATATCTAGTTCTAACAATCCAAAAATAACAACTCATGACATGACATGCTACTTCATTCAATCCAAGGATGCCATGTGCCATGTCCAACATTTTCATTTTCATTGAATTGAAAGTAGGTTGCAACGTGGGTCCCAAACAGGTCCCAACAACATTATTTCTTAAGAATTTTCTTGTACCATCTGTCTCTTTTTCTTTCTTTCATCGATTGCCAACAAAACAAGAAACGTATCCATTCCCCTTAAAAATAAAATAAAAAGATTATCCTCTAAACAAAAAACTCACACGTACTAACCAAAACACGATCACACGAACACCACGCGCTTATAGCTAGTTAGTTAATCAGTTATTCTTATCTTAAAACACAGAGAGTGGTTTTTGTGTTTGTGTTTCTTAGTGAAACAAACAACACAAACAAAGATATCAAAAAATGTCTTCTAAACCGAAAAAACAAACATACAGCGTATGTTTCTGCTGCCGGCGCCGGTTTAAACTCGGCGTATCGGAGGCACCGCCGGAGATAAAGGAGCTTTATGATCGTTACTCTGATGAAGGCGGGATCATGACAGCATCTCACCTCAGAAGCTTTCTGATTGAAGTGCAGAAAGAAGAGAAGATTACAGAAGAAGAAACACAAGCAATCATTGATGGTCATAAACATTTGAGTATCTTTCATCGTAGAGGTCTTAATCTTGAAAGTTTCTTCAAGTTTCTCTTCGGTGATAGTAACCCTCCTCTCTTACCTTCCACTGGGGTAATCTTTTTTCTTTTACTTTTTTGGTTAATTTTAGTTGAATTTATAGTTGTTCAATTTCTTTTTGGTGTTATGGATTTTCTTTTAATCATTAAAGTTTATATTAATTAACCTTGTTGGCTATTAAATTAAATTTGTAAATGGTAGGTTTGTAACTCATAATAATATTGGGTTATCATCATAATTTCTATAATTGGAATAACTTGATTAACCTATGTTTGGCTCTAGTTTGGAGCATACAAAATTGATTTTAGAGATGTAAAATTGATTGTGACATGTTTCGATGCTCTTGAGTATAATTAATTTTGACTTTAGAATTGATTCTAAATTGAAGCTAGGACTCGTAGCCTTTGTTTTTACAATAAAATTTGTTGTTCAACTCACTTTTACGTAAATGTATCCAAACATATACCACTTTACATGTAACTCACTTTTAAGTGTATGCTTGATTATGCTTTGGCAAGAATTGATTCTGACTAAGAGTGAGTTGTAAATAAAGTGATTTGTGTTTGGATGCATTCATGTAAAAGTGAGTTGAATTCTAAATTTGTGTGTTAGAATCAATTCTAGAATCAAAGGTTACAAATAGTAGCTTCAAGTAGAATTGCTTTTAGTCCCCAAAATTGATTTCTCAAAAAATGCCAAACATAATTTATATAGTTAGAGTTGCTTTTGGCACTTGAAAAGCACTTCTAAGGCATCTTGAAGTGAAACAAAACAACTAAAATCAATTCATTCAAATATTTTTGTCACCCCAAATCCAAACATGCACTTCGGTGTTGAATTATTGATATTATATTGTGTGTAATTTTTATGAACTATGTTGGTGTGATAATGGTGTTTGTTTACTTAATGCTGTTTCTTTGTGTGATTTCAGGTGCACCAAGATATGAGTTTACCATTGTCACATTATTACATATTCACTGGTCATAATTCATATCTAACTGGAAATCAGCTCAGTAGTGACTGCAGTGATGCCCCCATCATCAAAGCACTTCAGAGAGGTGTTAGGGTGATTGAATTGGATATATGGCCTAATGACTCCAAGGATGATATTGATGTCCTTCATGGAATGTAAGTTTAGCGTTTGAATTATATCTCCAACAATTTGACGAGGATTCATCCATCTATTTACTAATGGCAACAAAATGATGTAATCTTACAGGACATTGACGACTCCTGTGGCACTTATCAAATGTTTGACGTCTATTAAGGAGTATGCCTTCGTTGCGTCTGAATATCCGGTTGTAATAACCTTAGAAGACCACCTTACTCCTGATCTTCAGGCCAAAGTGGCTCAGGTTAGTTATTGGAATTTATACTATGATTTATTGTTAAAAACGTTGTTTTTGTTCAATAATTGAACACAACAAATTACAGTAGCTGACAGTTGATAGTCCTGTTCAATTTTTAGATGGTTACTCAAACATTTGGAGACATACTGTTTTGTCCTACCTCAGAAACCTTGAAGGAATTTCCTTCACCTGATTCACTTAAAAAAAGGATTATCATATCAACAAAGCCGCCTAAGGAGTACCTTGAAGCAAAAGAAGAAAAGGAAAAGGAGGAATCACAGAAGGGAAAGCCTTTAGGTGATGAAGAAGCTTGGGGCAAAGAAGTCCCTAGTTTGAGAGGCGGCACTATAGCTGATTACAAGGTCTGATACTTGCTTAATGTTGTATATAAATTGCAAGGACATTTAATTTTGTATGTGAGATTGGTTGGTTCATTTTTATTGCTTTCTATCTTTAGCAAAACAGTGGTGTCGATGAAGATGATCTTAAGGAGGAGGAAGATTCCGATGAAGTGGAAAAGGCACGTCAAAATACATCAGATGACTACAGACGCTTAATTGCTATTCATGCTGGGAAGCCTAAAGGTGGAATAGTGGAATGTCTCCAAGTGGAGCCTGATAAAGTGAGACGTCTAAGTTTAAGTGAGTCACAGCTCGAAAAGGCTGCTGAAACATATGGAAAAGAAATTGTCAGGTATTAGTATGATATTGAACTTTCTACAAGTCTTTGTATTTTGTAATGAAAATGTAGTATAATTTTACCTGTTGCATTGACTGTTGATTCGATCCTTTTATTGTTACCGGATTAAATAAATATGAGATAAATATTTGTCCTTGATTCCTTGGATCGGATATCGAGTTTTAAAAAAATAAAATAAAAAAGTATTTGTCCTTGACAATGGTTTCACCGACTGTCTTCTTAGTACACTGTTTTTTAGATGGCATATCGAACAGTTTTTTCATTCGCTTAAAATTGAAACAAACATTAAGCATTTATATTCAATTAGCTTTGGAACAAACACATTGCAGGATGTGTTCTTTATTTGCAAATGAAATGTGAGTTATTGATCCTCTGATTGTTGACAGGTTCACTCAGCAGAATATATTGCGAGTGTATCCGAAAGGTACACGCATTACCTCATCAAATTATAATCCATTAATTGGGTGGATGCATGGAGCTCAGATGGTTGCATTTAACATGCAGGTATTATTTTTTATTTTTTTAGCAAGCTTCAATATATAACAAGAATCCTGTGAGGTCTAGCACGGCTACTGATTGAAAATTCGAGGCAATAATTTTTAAGGATGAGTTATAATCATTGTCTATTTCGTGTTTTTGTCTTGACTTTCACTGTGGTGAGGATGTGAGAATTGATTAATACTTCCTTTTAGCTGTATCAAGACATTGTTATGACATCTATTATTTACTTATGATATTGAGATCATGAAAGATTTCCATTAATATATTTATTTATGCTGTGGGTGGTTCTTTGGCAGGGTTATGGGAGATCTCTTTGGTTGATGCAAGGAATGTTTAAAGCCAATGGAGGATGTGGTTTTGTTAAAAAACCTGATTTTCTATTGAAAACTGGTCCCATTAATGAGGTTTTTGATCCTAAAGCTCATTTGCCATTGAAAACTACTTTGAAGGTGAGGCCTTTACAGCTTTGAGATTTGAGTAATGACTTTTACAAGGGGCAAGGGCTATGTGACATGTCCATCATTAAGTGTCTCTAGACTTGATTCTAACAAAGGTCATACTTTTCTTACTCTTAATTAGGTGACTGTATATATGGGAGAAGGATGGTATTATGATTTCAAGCATACACATTTTGATCAATTCTCACCTCCAGACTTCTATGCAAGGGTATGCTAAGACTTAAGATAATTTTTGGGCCTGTATAAGTTAGTTTATTAAACTTATCTATTGACATAAGAACTTGTGAGTCTGTTTGTGAAAGCTTATAGAAACAACTTATGACATGTCTATAAGCTGTTTTCAGCTTAATTCCAAAAGCTCTCTAAGATAGGTTAAGAAAACAGCTTATAAGCAAAGAATTTTGCTTTGTTTTATCCTTTGTTATTGAAATAATTTATACTTCAGCATGTATATGATAAATGCTTATGTTATAAATACTTAATTAAGCTTTATCCAAACAGTTATGTTCCAGTTATAGCATCCATATATTTTTCTAATGCTTCCTTGCAGTCTATTAGATATGAATATAATAAGTGATAACTTCCCTTCGGTGCTTCTATCATTTCTACTCTAATTGATAAACTCTTATGCAGGTGGGAATTGCTGGTGTCCCTTTTGACACTGTTATGAAAAAAACCAAGTCAATAGAGGATAGCTGGTTGCCTTCTTGGAATGAGGTATTTGAATTCCCACTTTCAGTTCCGGAGCTGGCACTGCTTCGCATAGAAGTTCATGAGTATGACATGTCTGAGAAGGATGACTTTGGTGGCCAAACATGCTTACCTGTGTGGGAACTAAGAAGTGGAATTCGAGCAATTCCATTACATTCCCGCAAAGGAGATAAATACAACAATGTAAAGCTTCTCATGCGATTTGAATTCATCTGATTTTGTGTATCCTCTGCTATATGTTTTGTACAGCCATTACATTATAACGCAAGAGATTGTATGTAGTAGCACCATATACTGTTTATTTTATTGATGTTTTTTGCCCTTATGATATTTACACGAATATCTAAGGGTGTGAGAATAATTATTGGTGGATGAATATGTTGTCTGTACCAAAAGTGTGTTTTGTTTGATTATGAAATGATGCTCTAAGAAATAAGATGTGTCTTGTGTTTTGGATTTTAACATTAGTGGCACAGGTTAAGTCCCACACCGTTCAATAGTGTGGTAAGTATCCCATAGATCAATTATAAAGGTTAAACTCCTTCCGAGTGGTAAACATGTCTTTCTGTTGTATTGGGGTTTAAACAGTCCCAATGGGTAAGACATCCCAATTTTTGGTGTTTGGTCTTCCCTTGAGTTTAATTGGGTTGCTTTAATCTCTTGGTTCTTTTTTGCCAACCCTAATTTATGATTAATATTGATTTTTATCTTTATAGATCTTAAAAAACATGAATGAATGGAATTTGTAAATGAATATCGAAGAAATAAACATAAAATCATCAAATTTAATTTAATTTTTTTTAAAACACCAAAATAAAATATATTAATTTGGCCAAGTGTCAAAACCAGCACATGGGTACTTGGAAACGACACTAGAGTATCAAAGTACAAGTCGAGCATAAAATAAAAAACAAAAAACCTCACGACTATGTAACAAAACCCATACAAACAACTGGACTATGCCACAATAGTTGAAGATCAAAAGACAAAACCGGGATTTTCACTTTCAACCATGAAGAGGTTAATATCTTTGCTTTATTGACAAGTTGCTGAATTGAAATCTGTTTAAGTTGAAAAATTCAAGAGTTTCTCTCTTTCCAAATAATCCACACTGTAGCTAGCCAGATTAGATGAAAAGTAGACTGTAATTTCTTCAAAAACCTTCCTAATTAAGTTACCAAGTTGACTAACATGCTGAACAATAGTGTAAGGACAAACATAATGCATTTTTAATCATTGAAGTAAAAAGTGCCAAAGACAGCCGAAAAACGAACAAGTAAGAAAACGATTATTGACAGTCCCCTTAATGCCGCACCCACCCGAATAAAGAATATTATTTTGCGCTAACACTCGTCGCCAGAACAAGTTATCTCTAATAGGAATCATGTTCTGTAATAACCGCAACCAAGCAACGTCACGTTTAAAGGAGATTCCTTTTGCCATAACATGCTTGTGAATTTAGATCGAGAAAACTCATCAACATTTGTCAACATATTGTATACCCCGCAAGTTGTATACCCTTTGTCGGGGTCTAGCTGTCAATCTCAAGTGTTATCCACTCCCTCGTGCAAAAAATGTTATACAACAATCCACATCACTCACCTCCTTCTCCTTCTAAGCTAGTAACCTCCGACGCCAAGACCAAGCACCTCCCCTTTTTCCCAAATTTAAATTACTCACATCAGCAACTGACACAAATTGGTTCTCAACCAAATCAAAAAGACGGCGGAACCTATGGACATTATATTATGAAACTATGAAAATGATTCCTATTACTTGAGAATGAAGTATGTACAAACATATTTATACAAGATAAAACTGTACTACACTTAAGCTAATTGTATTATCACTAGTTACTTATACTCCAAGTAATCTTATGTTTCACTCTCTTTTGATACACTGTGCTCATGGTGTAATAGCCCCCCCACAAGTTGGAGGTTGGTATATGTTGACCATCCCCAACTTGGATAACAAACTATTGAAAGGTTGAGGAAGTAAGGATTTTGTGAAGAAATTTGCTACTTGCTCCTTTGAAGAAACTGGCAAGAGTTTCAATATTCCTGCTTGCACCTTTTCTCTAACAATGTGGCAATCAATCTCCAAATGCTTGGTTCTTTCATGAAATACAGGATTAGCAGCTATATAAATGGCACTCAAGTTGTCACAATAAATCACAAGAGTTTTACTACATTGAACTTGAAGGTCTTTCAACAAATACAATAACCATTACATTTCACATGAAGTTGATGCAAGTGCCCTATACTTTACCTCTGAAGATGATTTAGAAACAATAATTTGTTTCTTAGTTCTCCAAGAAATCAATGATTTACCTATGAAAAAGCATTGTCCTGAAATGGATCTTCTGGTATCTTTACAACCTGCCCAGTTGATGTAGTATCAAAAGTAAGTATTTATGTTATCGTCTCCACAGGGACTAGTGCGATATTCAAGAGAGCATTGTCCTGAATGTCTCAAAGTGGATGTACGTTTTTGTCTTGACTTTCCTTTTGCCATTGAAAATTAGTTTGAAGATTAGGCCTTTCCAGACTTTTACAAGGTCTATGTACATCATCTGCATCTTTTTCAAGTGTCTTCGAACTAGGTTCTAACAAAGGTCGTACTTTTCTTACTCGTAAGCACTTGAGAGACTCTTCAAGAGAGCATATGAAAACATTTTTTGGTATGTCCATGGGTTGTTTTCATCTTATAGAGATAAACCCTTCAAGATAACTTATGAAAACATCTTATCCATAAGCACTTGTGCGCTGATCACTTGTGTTATAAGCTTATCAAAACAATTATGCTCCAGTTATAAATTCATATGTTTCTATTGCTTCCTAGCAGCGTATTACATATGATGAGGGATAACTTCCCTTTAGTGCTTATATAATTTCAAATCTATTTGATAACGTCTTATGCAGGTGGAAATTTCTGGAGATCCATTTCATACTATAATGAAAAAAAATTAAGTCAATGGAGTAGAAAATAATTGGTTGTCTTCTTGGAAGATATGCCTAAGTTCACGCTTTCTGTTCCGGAGTTGACACTGTTTCGAGTAGAAGTTCATGAGTATGACATGTCTGAGAAGGATAAGTGTGGTTGATAAATACAAGAATGTAAAGTTTCTTGCGCTTTGAATTCATCTGATTTTGTTGCTTTCTGTGTGATGACAGTAGTCATTATGTTATTTTTAGTGTCATTTTCATGATGTTTTGAGTTCACAAGCAAGCTTAAACAACAAGGAAAGCAAGAAAAATAGAAGATTTTGAAGAAACAGTTGTGTTGATGTTTTTATTGAGCCTGTAGCAATTTTAGACAATCTGGGGGTGTGAAAAGCA
>Ga0228711_1010501_pt1 | contig 12151 bp, 8 predicted proteins | sample MedpolnodulmetaG_2_FD_177996 | JGI IMG/M metagenome (GOLD analysis project Ga0228711, IMG submission 177996) | Root nodule microbial communities from Medicago polymorpha collected in Santa Monica, California, United States - brown nodules | ecosystem: Host-associated > Plants > Roots > Nodule...
TGAAAACAATTAAAAGAGGGAACGACTTCGGGTAACCTCTTGAGTTACCTGTCCCATTGCAGTTTAGTTTGAGGACAACACTACACCTTTTTTTTTTTTTACCCTTTCTATTTCTTTGAGTTGAAAGAAAAACGCTCACAAGTTTACATGCCTAGGTTTCACTTCACTACACTTATTGATTCCAAATGTTCTTGCTGCTGGTATTAATCGCAAATACACAATGTTGCATTCTAGATATGGTTTTCTTGCTGAGAACGCTGTGTTTGTTGAAGTATGTACAGAACATGGAATCAATTCTATTGGGTATAACGTGAGTAGAGTAGACTCTACATTTTACTAGAGCATAAGCTAAATGGAATATTATGCTAGTGAAAAATTGTGATTCCTTTTCTTGAAAGAAAAAAATTGTGATTCCTGAAATTATGTTTCTTTAATTAATAGGATTTCTGAAACTATGTTGTTGTCGTATGATTAAAAAAAATCTTGTTGATTAATTCTCCTTTTAAAAAAATGTTTATGTATTGATAGTTTGTTTTGGGACCAATATGATTTTATCTTAGTATTGTCATGTGTTTATTGGACTCGCATCTCATCATATTTGATTAGGTTTAGGACTTGGTTCAAGTCTAAAATTGTCCCAATCTAATGTTAGAGTCGGATTCAAATCATGTACAATTCGACCTGACCAATACTTTGTATACCCTTGTAAAAGATAATACAATTTTTTTTTCTTTTTGCAGTATAATTAAAAAAATACCGATCTTAATTCTAAAATATTCGATCCTGATTAAATGACTATTGTGACCGCGTCGATTTACTTGTTGCAGGAAACCCAACTCTCTCTTTTTGCATTAGTACCGCTCAAAACCGATACATATCAAGGACTCTTTGGTCAATATATATAAATCTTATTCTTTTATGGGCCAATATATATAAATCTCATTATGTTACCTTAATTTTTTTTGTTGATGATCGGGATTTGAACCCCGAACCTTGTATATATTATTCATTTATCCTACCAACTGAGCTAAGCTCACGAGGTCATTCTGTTAACTTAATTACTATTATGTATTCCAAAAAATAATACGTCTTGTTTTGTTATAAGAATGATTCATAATAAGATACAATTATTTAGTTGGCATATATATTAAAATAACAATTATAGCACGAGCTATATTGGTAGATTAAAATAATGAGCACGGGGTATGTGCAGCCTAGGCAATGCTACTATAATCGAGATACATATCTCTACGTCGTGCTTATAAATTCATACAATCTTTCATTTCATTTGTACATACAAATAGTCCTAAAAGAACAAGTCTCTGAGCAAAAGCTAGCTTAGCAACAATATAATGAGTTTGTTCAAAGCAGTTTTTGTTTGGTGTATATGGTTAGGGTTATTTGAGTTATCATTAGCAAAAGTAAGACACTACAAGTTTGATGTGGAATACATGTACAAAACGCCAGATTGCTTAGAGCATGTTGTGATGGGAATCAATGGTCAGTTTCCTGGCCCAACTATTAGAGCTGAAGTTGGTGACACCCTTGTCATTGACCTCACCAACAAGCTCTCTACAGAGGGAACTGTTATTCACTGGCATGGAATCAGACAGGTAAATTTTCTTTCTCTTATTCTAGAGGTTTTAATCATCACAAGCTAAGTATAATTAACAATAATGATGTCTTTGATTAGCAAAATATTAAGTATTGCTCATAATAGTAACGGACGGTATTAAACTGTACATGAATTATTATTTTTTGTCCTTTTTTTCACATAATTATTATTAGGGTCTTGTTAACGAGTGCCCCAGGGCACTCTTTAAGCATTTCAAATTTGGAAATTATTTATTAAAAAAGACAAATAGTTCAATTTCTAAGGCGTTGAATACACAACTTTTCATAAAAAATTACTACTTTAGACCCTTAAAAAGTGTTTCGGGGGCACTCGTTAACATTTCCCCTGTTATTATTATTTTTTGTCCTCCTCACTGTATTTGATGGCTGATGGACAAGAGGAATAATTTTGTAATGCACATTATTTAATATCTGTATGCATTTGATAAAATAATATAACTTTTAATACAATATTTGATATATATATATATATAAAATATTATGAATGTAAATATTAATAAAGACAAGGGAGGAAATAAAAATGATATCTAGGGAGAGAGATTGAAGATGAGTAGGCAAGCAAAGAGAGGGAGAGGAGAGATGAAGACATGAGGGGTGAGAGAGAGTAAAGGGAGAAAGGCATGAGAGTAAGAGAGAAACATGAGAGAGAGTAGAGATGGATCAATTTTTGTTTGGTCACAACAAAATGTATAGCCATGCACACAAAGTGATAAAAAGAGGCATTTATTCCAAATATGTTAAATATTTTTTATTATTATTATTAGAGAGATGCTATTTTTATGTAGAAAAAAAAAATTATTTTGATAGTTTGTAAAAAGTTGTCTTATGATTAAGTGGGTAGAGATCGGGAAATTTTTTTTGTTTGTTTTTTATCCAATCGTATGACCAATTTCTAAAAAAATCAAAGTAATTTTTTTTTTTGTCAATTCATTCAGTTTAAAAATAAAAACAAAAACGCACCTTATACATTTTTTGTTTTTTTAGAGGATACATTTTTTGTTGTTGTTAATTAATATAATAATGTTTTGCAGATTGGAACTCCTTGGGCTGATGGAACTGCTGCAATCTCTCAGTGTGCTATAAATCCAGGAGAAACTTTTCATTACAGATTCATTGTTGACAGGGTAATTAATTGATTAGATATTTGATTAATTTGATCACTTATTTGAGACCAAGTGGCATATATCTCAAGGCCAGCAATGGTTTTTCTTTTGTTGTTTTGTTTTTGAGTATCTTTTATTTTATTTTAAAATAATATAACTAGAGCTAACATATACTATATTAACGGTGAGTGTGTTTAATCGTATGATGCAGCCTGGTACATATTTCTATCATGGACACTATGGTATGCAGAGAGCAGCAGGGTTGTATGGTTCTCTAATAGTAGATTTGCCAAGCAATCAAAGCGAGCCATTTCATTATGATGGTGAGTTCAATCTGCTCCTTAGTGATTTGTGGCACACAAGGTCACATGAACAAGAGGTTGGTCTCTCTTCAGCCCCAATGAGATGGGTTGGTGAACCACAGGTATACTTTCATTTTTTAATAAAAAATATCATGTTCATTCAATTTACATTTTATTTATTTATGTTATCAAATCTTAAAAATAGCTGTATTTATCAATATAATAATAGAATAAAAATTTAATTCATATACATTGTGAGTATATTATCAATTAATCACATCTGTTAAATCATTAAAATTGTTGGGCATTTGTATTTTGTACTATTATCATAACTACTTTTAACGTTGGTTATGATGTTTAAATCTAAATCTAAATCTATCCAAATTAAAACTACAAAAAATCAAAGATTATTGCATGTCTTTAGAATTCCTTATTGCAAGATAGCAAATCTATTCTCTCTTTATGGAGTTTTGAGGGAAGGGCTTGTAGAAAAAGAAAGAATTGGAAAGAATGGAGAGCTTTGGGATGAGAAGGTTTTGAGGGGTTTAGTTTTCTTCGTAATTCAAAATCCTTCTAATTTGGAGGACTTGAAAAAATGGTTTAAATGCTCTTTTGATCCCTTAAGTATTTAATTGGTATCGCTTTAGTCCTTTAACTAAAAAAAAGATCGTTTGAATACTTTAAAAAAAAATTAGTCTCGTTTTGGTCCCTTCTGTTAGGTTTCCGTTAGGTTTAATAAAAAATGTTAAGTGTGGACACGTGTCACCTTGTCATTGGCTCTGAGATTTTTTTTTTACGAAAAAAAAGTATTTTTTTAATATATATATATATATATATATATTTGTTTTGTAAAAAAATTCCCAGAACCAATGACAAGGTAACACGTGTTAACTTTGGGACACGTGTCACTTTGCCATTGGCTTTGGGATTTTTTTTGTAAAAAAAAAACTCAGAGCCAATGACAAGGGGACACGTGTCCAGGAGTTAACTTTTTTTTTAAACTCTAACGGAAACCTAACAGAAGGGATCAAAACGAAACTAAAAAAAAACTTAAAGTACTCAAACGGTCTTTTTTTTAGTTAAGGGACCAAAGCAATACCAATTAAATACTTAAAGGACTAAAAGAGCATTTAAGCCTAAAAAATTGTATTGGAGTAGGAGTTTGGAGAGTTTGTATAAATTTTTAAATCCAATCTATCTTGTTATAATACTTTCAAAAATAAAAATAAAAACATTACTAGTAAGTATTAATTTATTAGTTTCTACAAAAACACTCTTAAATTTTAAATTTTTTTCTTCTCTAATCTCATCCCTCCAAAACCATCCTCTCATTTTTCCTCCAAACTCTCAAACAGATCCTTACGTTTTTATTGATCATGAATGTATAATTTATTACCCTAAACTTCTTTTATAACTAAACATATATAAGACTTCTCATCACTAAACTTTTTTATATTGCCATGCTTCTATTACCTTTCCCTATAAATGTTTTTGATACTTTTGTAGGGTGTTCAAAATTATGTCACATGGATAGCTATGGCCCATTTAGAATACTATATATTGAGTGTATGGTCTCAATAGACAAGAATAAAAATAAATGAAAAGGTTATTTCAATTATTTTAGTTAGTTTTATCTTTTTCTCTTTTAACCTAGAACCCTAGTTTCTTATAGTTTCCTTAGGGGTATGTTTTAGATGGTATCAATTGGTGCTTCATCCGAATCACAAAATCCTCCCATGACTGATCTTCCTTCCACATATCCATATTACTCGATCCTCACAAGGCAACCACGAGTATTATAGCTCCATTCCCCAACCCACACACACCCTATTCAACTTAATCTCCTCCATGTGCATACTCCACCTCTCACCCATATTATTCAACCTTAACACCTATTTCAGCTCCATCATCATCAAACCCATACCCTTCATATTTACCTTCCTCCAACCAATACATTTATGGATACCAAACACCATTTCAGCTCTACCATCACCCACCCTATTCAACTTCTTCCAACCCATACAGTCATGGCTACAGTCTACACACCACCTGCACCCACTCCATATGGTTTTCAACAACAGTCTCATCCGGATTATTCAAGCCACTCTCATATTAGCAATTTTTCAGTTTTCCCTTCATACCCATGTCCACACTTTATGCTTCGCTTTCTAATAGTATTTCTGGCTTTGAGGCTATTGCTTAGGTTGATGCCGATAATGCTTTGCTGCAAATCCAATTTAGATTGTTATAATACTCATAAGATTAAATATATTAACCATAATTCATAAGTATTCAATTAACATTATCTACAAACAAATACTCTTAAATTTTTGAAAGATTTCTTTATTTTTTTCTCTACTCATATCCTCCAAAAATCTCTAATTCCTTCCCCACTAAACTGCCAAATAGAGTCTTAAAGTAAGTTTTCACCACCGCTGGCAACCGCCACCTCCACTAATATTTTCTTTTTCAACAATACATATTTCAAAGAAAAAATTTAAACTTGATTTTATATTAATATAATAACGTATATTTTTATTAATAATATTTTATATTATTAATCTGAACTGGTGCTGCTGATTTATCTTCTTAGTTTATCCTTTAACTTTTAATAAAGGAAAACATATTTTTTAAAAATAAATAAAACAAGTGAAAGCATCTTATTACAGTAAGTATTTTAAATTTCTACAAAAAAACAAAACAGTAAGTATTTTAAATAAAAGTAATGCAATAAGAGTAATTTAATCATGGATGGTAAGTAGTTAAGCAACATTGTCTTTTTCTTATTTGTAAATGCCATGCCTTCTGAGTGAATTTTTTTTTACTAACACACCATACATTATGATGACTTTTTTAGAGCTTGCTCATCAATGGAAGAGGGCAGTTCAATTGTTCCCTAGCAGCTAATTTCTTGAACACCACCCTGCCTCAATGCAATTTCAAAGGTGGTGAACAATGCGCACCCAAGATTCTCGAAGTAGCGCCAAAAAAGACCTACAGAATTAGGATTGCTAGTACAACGTCCTTAGCTTCTCTCAACTTGGCCATTTCAGTAAGTTTTTATATTTCTAGTTTTTTTTATGATGTAGTTATGACCAATTATTGACAAATAAGGAGGGGTAATAGTTGAGTCAAAAAAAAGAAAACACACTATTAATATTAGTTTAATTCGTGAAAAACAAATGAGATAATTTTTTTTTGAGGGGATGAAATAATAATTTATGTTGTAGTAGGTGTGAAAGGTATACATTGTCTTATGTTACATAATTTATATTATTCCATTAGCAACGCAAGGAAAACATGACGAATAGGTCAAAGAAGTTGGGAAAATATCTTTGAAAAAAATCGACAACAATCCCTCGATTGTGTATAAAAAATGTTTGGTAGATGTGGAAATCTATGAGGTCGCATGTCCAACTCAACTAGCCGTTTAAGATTATTTTGTAATGGGGGAGGCTTGGTTTTCTATGCGCAACTCAGAATATAACCGCAAATATAGTTTATTTGGATACGCATAAATGATAATAAAAAAAATTAAAAGAGAAACGATATATCCAAATTATTTATCTCTTTATCTTTTAGTTGTATTAAATCAAATTGTGTTTCATATTTTAGAAATAGATTTTTTACATAAAGTTATGTGACCTAATCTGATTTTATCGATGATCGTTAGAGAGAGTGTTTTATTACAATCATCATTATCATTCTTTCATCAATTAACGGTGCTCCATATTTTTTTTTTTGTCATGTAGAATCACACACTTGTTGTGGTGGAAGCAGATGGAAACTATGTGCACCCATTCACGGTTGATAGCATAGACATCTACTCAGGTGAAACCTACTCAGTACTCCTACACACAGACCAAGACCCAAACCAAAACTACTGGCTCTCAATCGGCATTATAAGCAGAAAATCAGACACACCACAAGCCCTAACAATCCTTAACTATAATGCAACCCCTGCCTCAACTTTCCCTTTATTACCACCACCAATCACTCCCTTATGGAACGATATCGAACGCAGCAAAGCATTCACAAAACAAATTATTTCCAGAATGGGAACACCACAACCACCAAAAACCGCAGACCGCTTGATTTACCTCCTCAACACACAAAGCAAAATCGGTAATTTCACTAAATGGGCTATTAACAATGTTTCATTAACATTGCCAACAACACCTTACTTAGGAGCAATCGCATATAAACTAAACAATACATTTGATAGAAATCCACCACCAGAGAGATTCCCATTGGATTTCGACATATTTAAAACTCCGGTTAATCCAAGTACAACAACCGGTAACGGTGTTTACACGTTTCACTTGAATGAGGTTGTTGATGTGATACTACAAAATGCAAACATGCTAAAAGAGAATACTAGTGAAGTTCATCCATGGCATTTACATGGACATGATTTTTGGGTTTTGGGATATGGTGAAGGGATATTTCAACCTGGTGTTCATCAGAAAAGTTTGAATTTAACACGTGCACCTTTGAGGAACACTGCAGTTATATTTCCGTATGGTTGGACTGCCTTGAGGTTTAAGGCAGATAACCCTGGTGTTTGGGCGTTTCATTGTCACATTGAACCACATTTGCATCTAGGAATGGGTGTTATTTTTGCTGAAGGTGTTCATAAAATTGGGAGCATACCTACAGAAGGTCTTACTTGTGGTGCTACAGCGAAGATGTTCCTAAACAACACCCATAACTAAGACTAGCTAAGCTACTCATGCTAAACCTTAATTTCCTAATAGTGTTTTTCTTTCTTTCTCCTCTTTCTAAGTTATCATCACATTATGAGTGTTTTGATGTATTAATGTTATGATATGTATTGTTTCTCTTGTATTATTAGGCCATTTGTGCAACTCGCCTTCATGAATAATATGTAGGGGAATTTGTTTTTGTTGAAAATTTGTGTAACTTCATACTAATTTATTAGAATGCTGATTTATTGTTGATTCAAATTACCAGATGAATTATTCACAATTATCTTTAGAGAAGTAACAAAATCATGCATATAAAGACAAAGCATTATTTAGAGGAGCAATGCTATTTATCTAGAGAGTTTTTATCTAGAATTGATCAAGAAAAGGTTTCAGCCAATTAAATTTGTTATTGGCCGGAAATCAAGGGAGGTAATGAGGTGTAATTAAGGAAAGATAGTTAGCAATTATGCCATCGATCAGGATGTTTTCGTGATGCATTTCTCGATGCATCTATCAATTTCCTATTTAGATTGAACAAAGGAAAAATGTAGAAAGCGGTAGTTAACTGTCTCGTAGGCAAGCAAACAACAGTTAACTTCCGTTGAGAGTAAATGGATTATTTTGGGGTGCCTAGAAGCAATTTTGAAAGTCCAAATAGCAATTTTCAAAGACACCTTACTTTGTATTATCCTTTTCTGCCCAGCTAAATTGCTTGGTGATTAAAACTTAAAGACTGTTACTTTTTTCACCCTATAAGTTTCTCGCACGCCCTATTTGAATTTTAAAAATCTGAAATGTTTCAACGTGATTTTGGAAGTTTTTATAGGGTGTTTATGTTATTCAGATTCTATAAATCGAGTTACATAAAGCGCACGAGAAGCTCATAGGATGAAAAAAAGAAGAAGTTCAACTTAAATCAAACAATGTCAAAGCACAGGACTTTTATTCCTTTTAGGTTTGTATAGCCATCACGTAACATTGTTTGCTGTGTGATTAACATTAATGTTTTGTTTGGATTAATAAAAAATAAATAAAGGAGTGAAAGTAAAGTAAAAGAAATCTAAAGGATTGAAAGTGACTGGAATGTAAGTAGAAAATGAGATATATTTTTTTGTTGATAGAAACAAAATCAACATTAATAATAACGGTATCAATACAAGATGACATATGATCATGAACTTAGGAATTAACATAAGATAATGGCGTTCTAGCTAACAAATGAGCAACATTGTTTGCTTGTCGCCTGATAAAATTTATCTTAAAGTTTTAGTAAATTCTCAGTGAAACTTTGAAATCTCTAGAATAACGCCGAAAATGAAATTTGTGTTGAGTCTCCTAGCGATGTCGTCATGCCACTTGCTTGCCATCAGGTTCAATAGACAAATCCAAACTACCAAGCCAATTTATTGCTTCCTTTAGTCCTCTTGCTTCCGCCTCATAAGGTTGTGGAAATCCTTGGAACCAAGTTGTCCTAGCTTTTATATATTTGGCATGCCTTCCTATGAGACACATACCAATGCCGTAACATCCTTCCTCCTTGAAAATTGCCAAGTTAATATTGCACTTTACATCCCCTTCTTTTGGTTTCCTCCATCTACTTTGTTCATGGCGGAAATACCTACTGAAGTTCAACTCTTCTTCTTCTTCGCTAAGACCCTCCTTTGTGCGAGCTTGTGATCATTGCAATAGGGTTTCACGCACCAGATCGATAGTCATACGAAGGCCAGTATCAATATCGCTCCAGAGTTTGTCTTTTTTTTTTCTTCATATACACCAAGTTATAAAAAAAAGTGAGATGTTGTCGTTGAGGCGGTTGTTCGAGTAGTTGAAAAATAAAGATATGAAACCATTCACGATTATCCAAATTCTCCTTGATGATGTGCCAAATATTCGTTGTTTCCCATACTGCTTCCAACTCATCACAGCCAAAGAAAACATGCCAATCATTTTCCTACGACGTCTTACACATTAACACTGGTTGCTACATTAAATGTAACTTCCCAGACGACTTTAAGCATTTTCGATTGACACCACAAACCAACATGAGTCTTTTTTAGCGTGTTTTGTCCTCAGTCGTACGCTTTTCGGGAAACTTCCTAGAAGGTCACCCATCCAAAATTGCTCCAAGTCAAGCACACTTAAGTGTGGAGTTCTAATGGAATGACTACCAAAAAGAAGATGCATTTTGTTGGTATAGGTAGTACCAAAAAATTCTTATAAACCTTCCTTCAACCATGCAGACCCATACCCGCATGGTCTTAAGATCTCTGTCATTCCGATGTGATTTGGTTAGCCAATTAGTTTTTTTTTATTTGAGTGGGGTATGAGTATTAGGCTATAATTTTTTTTAGATCCATGCATTTTGGAGGCCCGACTTGGTTGAGCTGTTTGCACTCTCCCAATGTCGGGCTTGTCAATCCATAATATATCAGCGACAAAACAATAAGATAAACAAACTAATTGTTGATACAAGAATATATATTTATTCTTTAAAAAAAAGTGGGAATTCTTTCAAATATTTATTGACAGCTAATTAAATTATTTGACAGAAATCAAAATAATTTAATTTATTTATATTAAAAAAAGACTTTTAAAGTATTATAAAATATATCCAACAACATTTCCGTTCCACACGCTCTAGCTTTTTATATTTCTGTTCACATGCCTTATGCCATTTATTTATAAATTTTATATGGTTGATAAGCATTGACATTTTTTTTTTGAAAGGAAGCATTAACAATATTTCTTTAGTTAAAAAGAAAAGAAGAAGGAAAAAAAAAATCATATTTCAGTTCATGGCTAGTTTTATTATTTTCGTTCACACGGTTGTTTGTACTTCGTACATGGCTGATGCTATTTCCTTTCTATTTTTTGACAAGATTGAGAGAATGAGTAATATTTGTTATGCATCCTATATATATATATATATATATATATTCATACAAATGTTCATTTCATTTGTAGTAGATAAAAATAGTCCTTATTAAGACTCGGTATATCTCTGAGCAAAAGCTATGGCTAGCTTAGCAAGAATGAGGTTATTGAGAGCCATTTTTGTATGGTGTATATGGTTTGGGATGTTTGAGTTATCATTTGGAGCAAAAGAAAGAAACTACAAGTTTGATGTGGAATACATATACAAAAAACCAGATTGCTTAGAGCATGTGGTGATGGGAATCAACGGTCAGTTTCCTGGCCCAACTATTAGAGCTGAAGTTGGTGACACCCTTATCATTAATGTTACCAACAAGCTTTCTACAGAAGGAACTGTTATTCACTGGCATGGAATCAAACAGGTAAATTCTCTTTCTCTTGTTCTAGAGGTTATAGTTATGACTTATGGAGCAAACTACCACTCTAATTGTAATTAACATTACATTTTATGATCTGTTGTTTGTTAATTAATTAATATACACAACAATGTTTGCAGCGTGGAACTCCTTGGGCTGATGGAACTGCTGGAATATCTCAGTGTGCTATAAATCCAGGAGAAACTTTTCAATACAAATTCGAAGTTGACAAGGTGATTAATGACTTTCCAGCGTGGAACTCCTGTTTTCATACACATGTTGATTTTGATCACTTATTTGTGCACTAGTGGCACATATAGTTTAATTTAATATTGCTTTAACGGGTGGGTGTTTCATTATATGCTGCAGCGTGGTACATATTTCTATCATGGACACTATGGTATGCAAAGAGCAGCAGGGTTGTATGGTTCTCTAATAGTAGATTTACCAAAGAACCAAAGAGAGCCATTTCACTATGATGGTGAGTTCAATCTGCTCCTCAGTGATCTATGGCACACAAGCTCACGTGAACAAGAGGTTGGCCTCTCTTCAGCTCCAATGAGATGGACCGGTGAACCACAGGTATATATTCAACTTTTCATATATACAAAAATATATACCATGTTCATTCAATTTACTTTTATTTTATTGATAATTCTTTTCTTCAAAACTTATATATAACTATGTTTAATACTAAAGTTTGATGTTTATATAGACACGGTCCACATATTTAAAATGTCTCTTACTATTTTTAGTAATTTTAAGAAATATTATATTTCCCCTAAAAAATTATGTTATAATCATTCTCAAATTTTATTATTTTAAAATTTATCTTTTATTGAAATTAGTAAATGTCCACTCTTAAACCATTTTAATATTAAATAATACTTTTCATCATCGTCAATGGTACTCTTTATTTGTTACATATGCACCATATTCACATTACTTGTGTTTTCCTTTTTTCATATGATTTATTAATTTGATTTGTAAACCCAATAAAATAATTGAAATAAACAAATCACACACATGTGACATACAAGTAAGAAAAGAAAATTGGGAAATAATAGACTCATTTTCCAACTCACCCAAAGAAAAAATATTAACACAAAAAA